>Ga0210409_10000636_pt1 | contig 53307 bp, 46 predicted proteins | sample IncBWH17MmetaG_FD_161649 | JGI IMG/M metagenome (GOLD analysis project Ga0210409, IMG submission 161649) | Forest soil microbial communities from Barre Woods Harvard Forest LTER site, Petersham, Massachusetts, United States - Inc-BW-H-17-M | ecosystem: Environmental > Terrestrial > Soil >... | reverse complement strand
AGGTCAGCGAGCCGGGAGTGAAGCTGTTGGTGGTGGCCGGCCCGCCGTGCAGGCCCTGCGGATCGATGGTGCCGCTCATCAGATGCAGGCGGTTGGGATAGGTCGAGGTGCGCGCCGAACAGAAATAGTTGTCGCACAGGGTGAAAGCGTCGGCCAGCGCGTAATGATACGGCAGGTCGCCGCGCGTCATGTAGGTATGCGAATTCATGCCCTTGTTGGGAATCCACTTATCGTTACGGCCTTTGTTCCAGGCCGCCGTGCCGGTGTTCAAGTCATGCGGCACGTCCGACAGCCACTGCGCCGAAGCGGTGCTGGAATTCAAGCGCCACGGCGTATACAGGGCGCCGGTGCTGTCGGCCTGGCTGAAGACGTTGCGGCTGGTGCCCTGGATGGTGGCGGCGTGATCATCGTTGAAACCGCGCGCACCCTTGATGGTGCCGAAATAATGATCGAAGGAGCGGTTCTCCTGGCAGAAGATGACAACGTTGCCGATAGAACCCAGCGTGCCGCTGACGGCAGGCGCCGCCAGCGCCTGCTGCACCGCCGGCGGCAGCATGGTCGCGCCCATTGCTGCCACAGAACCTTTGAGAAATTTTCTACGACCTGAATGTGCCATATGCTTCCTATAGAGATAGAAAAAAGCGCCAGACGTTATGCTTTCCAAGATCAAGGGCGTTGGCGCAGCGAGTTGCTCATTTTTCCCGGCCTGACATTCTTCAGAGAGGAAGAATGTCAGTGGGTGGAAATCAGGATGCAAGCCGGATTGTTTAAGCCGGCCGTGTTCAAAGTGTGAAAGGGTGCTTTAAGTGGAGCATCTTCAATGGCATAAGCCAGTTCTTGCGGCTAGCCGGACAAAAGAGGGAGCGGCCGGACTGAAAAATCCTTGCGTCATCAATGTCTCCTGTTCGTTGCTTATTATTTTTTAGTCGACCGATTGTCGACGCGCTGGCGTCGAAGTACAAATCGATTATTACGTTATCCCTATCGCTGCAATCGATAGCAGGAAGTCCCTGATTTTTGTTGGTGTACGAGTGATTTTTGGCGAAGTGAAGCGGGAGGCAGCAGGAAATTTCGGGATATTTGCCAAAGAGCGTGCAAAAAAAAAGCAGGGCGAAAAGTGCCGCACTTTTCGCCCTGCATATCTTTTTAACCCCATTTTCCAGCGACAACTGACTATCCGGCCAAGTCTGATTTGCTACTGTATGTCATCGATATCCGGAGCCCAGCCTGATGCATTCGAGATCGTCAACGTGTTATTCCCATTCTGGAATACACCCGTTACCTGTATGGTCCCGACACTGGTCCAGCCGCCGGTAGGCGGGAAAGACACGCTTGCCGGCGCCGCGCCGTTAAAGCTGACTTGCGCCGAGCGTGGCCCCGGATCGCCGTTGGCGTAGGCAATCGTGACGGTATAGCTGCCCGTGGACGATGCAGCAATGCCATTGAAGGTGAGCGTTCCACCGTTGCCGATATAGCCGACATCCTTGCCGCCCGAGCATGGCTGGCAATTGGCCACTACGGCGCCTCCGCTCAGGGTATTGTTTGCCGCCTCGGCTTCGTATGTGGCATGGAGCGACAGTGGCGGCATTGCAATGCCGTCGATGTCGGGAGCCCAGCCTGACGGATTGGAAAACGTCAGTGTGTTATTGCCACCTTGGAGCACACCCGTGACCTGTACCGTTCCGGTACTTGACCATCCCCCGGTTGACGGGAACGACACGGTTACCGGGGCGGCGCCGTTGAAACTGACTTGCGCCGAACGTGGTCCCGCATCGCCGTTGACGTAGCCGATCGTGACGGTGTAACTTGCCGTGGATGGCGCCGCCACGCCGTTGAAGACGAGCGTGCCGCCGTTGCCTATATAGCCGACATCCTTGCCGCCCGAGCATGGCTGGCAATTGGCCACTACGGCGCCGCCGCTCAAGGTGTTGTTTGCGGCTTCAGCCTCATAGCTTGCATGGAAAGGCTGGAGCGCCATGGGACCGGCCACGGTCGCTATGCTGCTGATGTCAGGCGCGGCTGTTGCACTATCCACGCTGGACAGCGTAATCGTGTTTGGCCCCGCTTGCAGCAAGGCGTAAGCCGTTACCGTGCCAGCACTGCCGTTGCTGCCGCTTGGTGGAAATGCGAGCGTGGTCGCCAGTCCGCCGTTCACGCTCAGTTTCGCCTTGAGCGTCTGCGTGCCGCTGTTGACGTAGGCAATCTGGACGAAACCGCCTGCGTTGGCTGAGGCAACGCCGCTGAAAGCGACTGAACCAAGGCTGGTCACCTTGCGTCCGCTGGCACAGGAGGCGCACGATGCATATGTTGCGCCACCTGACAGCGAGCTTGGCTGATAACTCGTTGCCGGCGTATCCGTGCCGCCGATCCTGAGCATGACTACGCCGCCTGCCGGCACCACTGGTGCGGTGTAGGAACTGGCATAGCTGCCGAGATCTTTCTGCGTCAATACGTCGCGCACGCTGGCCGGCGACGGCAGCAAGCCGAGCTGATTCCAGCTCACCGTCATGGCGGCATCGCTTGCCGTGTTATTGAACAGGACTACGGCACGTTGTCCGGCACCGGCCAGCAGCCTGGACCAGACTTGCTGCGCACCGGACTGCGCAACCAGCAGGCCTTGCACGCCCAGCGCATCCTGGTCGATCGCAATCATTTCCGGATTCGTGATCAAGCCGATGGTGGCAGCCGAAACAGGTTTGGCCAGATCGTTGCCCAGAATGAGCGGCGCACCGGAAAGCGCCCACAGGCTGACGTGTGCCTGATCATGTACGGCAGACATGCCCATGCCAGCAATCATCATGTCTGGATCGTTGTAGTAACCGGTATGCTGTGCCTCGGGATGGTAGTTGCCGGCGAGATTGCCAGTGACAGCGCCAAAATTCGGCACGCCGCTATTCGGACCATAAATATCGCCGGTAGTACGCCACGATACGGCCAGGCCAGGCGCCCATGCCCACGGCCCCTGCTGATAATCAGGGTAGGCGCTGTTGCTGCCGATGGTGCCCCAGTCGCAGATGTTCAGCGCCAGCTGTTGCCCGGTTTGCACATAGGCGTTCTGGACGGCTGCGGCGACCGCCGTGTAGGCATTCTGCGGATCGTAAGAAGCGTTGCTGCCGCCGCAGAAATCAACCTTGACGAAATCGTAGCCCCACTGGGCAAACTGCAGGAAATCATGCGTGTAGTGCGCGTAGTCGCTGCCGACAAAATGAGTCCCGTTTGCCCTGGTGCCGCAACCCACCGGACCGGCATCGATATAAATCCCCGCCTTCAGGCCCTTGCTGTGAATGTATTGCGCCATGGCTTGCATGCCGCCAGGCCATTGCGTGGTATCGATAATGAAATTGCCGTTGGCATCCCGCTGGCCGGAAGTCCACCAGCCCTCATCGATATTCACGTATTGATATTTGGGACCCGAGGCGATATTGGCGTTCAAGGCCGCCAGGCCGTCGGCTTCGGCCTTGATGGTGTTGTAGCTGACGTTTTCTTCCAGGCTGTTCCACGACGACCAGCCCATCGGCGGCGCCGCGACCGGAATCTGCGTCATGGCAGGGGATGATGCGTTGCCGGCCAAAGCCGCCGCGCTGGCCTTGGCTGCGCTCGCGCCGCCAGTATCGCTGTCGCTACCGCCGCCACCGCATCCGTACAAGCTCAAACCGATACTGAAACACAGCGCGGTGATGCCCCGCTTGCTATTCAACCAAGTCATATATGTCTCCTTGAGGAATGATTTGCTGTTGTGGATTGCCGTACTTTTGCAGTATGGCAACTGTGGCAATATTCATCCAATGAATTATTGTCTTGCGGCAATATCCAAATTGATATCGTGTCAAGGCGGGTGGGCTGGACGCTAGCTGCAAGCGCCCGAGGATGGTTAATGACAAAAGTGTCATCAGAATGCCACTCGAAAGATCCTGCCGATCTTCTAGTATTGGCATCAAGCGAGCATGCAAACGCGGCGGCCAGCCGGACCTGGAGCGCATTTCAGATGGCCGCGCCAAGGCACTTTGCCTCGTCAACGATCAAGGAGATCAAATCATGGAAACCAAAAATGCGTCAGCAGCGGTGTACAACGCGGCCCATCCGCAAAGCGGACGCGGCGTCGCCGTCCGCCGCTTTGCATTGCTGTCCCTGTTGTCCTTGGCGGCGGTGATCGGCTTGCGCTCTACGCACGCTGCTGAAACGGCAGTGAAAATTCCCGCGCCAAAGACGGACGTCGCGATGAGCGCTGACGCAAGCCAGGCGACTGCGATTCTGGCCGGCGGCTGTTTCTGGGGTGTGCAGGCGGTGTTCCAGCATACGCAAGGGGTGATTGCAGCGGTATCCGGCTATGCAGGCGGCGATCAGATGCATGCCCACTACGACGACGTCAGCTCGGGTTCCACCGGGCATGCCGAAACGGTAAAGATTACCTATGATCCGCACCAGATCTCTTACGGCAAGCTGCTGCAGATTTATTTTTCCGTGGTCCAGGACCCGACCCAGTTGGACCGTCAGGGCCCGGATAGCGGAACACAATACCGCTCTGTCATTTTCTATCAGAGCGACGAGCAAAAACGCGTTGCCACGAGTTACATCGCCCAGCTGGATGCTGCAAAGGTATTTTCGAAACCGATCGTGACGCAGACGGTTGCGCTGCCTGCTTCGTCATTTTATGCGGCGGAAAAATACCATCAGGATTTCGCCACCTTGCACCCGCAGCACGGCTATATCGCTTTTTACGATTTGCCGAAACTGGAAAACCTGAAAAAGCTGTTTCCTGCCGAATACCGGCCTGTCGCCGTCACCGTGGCCAAGTCCTGATTGGAGATATCCGATGAAAACTACGCGCCGAACTTTCCTGGGTGCCGGCTTGTTTGCCGGCTTGTCGGTCGGGCTAGGCTCTCTGGTCGCGGCGACTTCCCGTGCCACCTTGGCCGAACCAGCGGAGCACTTCGAAGTAATGCATAGCGACGCCGAATGGCGCAGCCTGCTGAGCACCAGCAGTTACGCCGTGCTGCGGCAGGAGGCGACTGAACGTCCCTATAGCAGCCCGTTGAATGAACAGCACCGCGCCGGTGTATTTACCTGTGCAGGCTGCGCCCGGCCCTTGTTTTCCTCCACGACCAAGTTCGACAGCCATACCGGCTGGCCTAGTTTCTGGCGGCCGCTGCCGAACGCTGTGCTCACGCGCGAGGACAAGACTTTTGGCATGCTGCGCACGGAAGTGCATTGCCAGCGCTGCGGCGGCCACCTGGGCCATCTCTTCGACGATGGCCCCAAGCCGACCGGGCTACGCTACTGCATGAATGGCGCCGCGATGAATTTTACCGAATCCACGACCTGAGCGACGGAGAACCATATGCTTTTTCTTGTACTGGCCTACCTCGGTGGCGTGCTGACTATCCTCAGTCCCTGCATCCTGCCGGTGCTGCCATTCGTGTTCGCGCGTTCAGATCAGCCGTTCTTGCGCAGCGGCCTGCCGCTGCTGCTCGGCATGATCGTGGCCTTCGGCGCCACCGCAACGCTGGCGGCGGTCGGCGGCGGCTGGGCGGTGCAAGCCAACCAGTATGGCCGCTGGGCAGCGATCGTGCTGCTGGCCTTGTTTGGCGCTACCCTGCTGTTCCCACGGCTGTCGGATCGCTTGACGCGGCCGCTGGTGGCGGCCGGCGGCTGGCTCTCGCAGCGTGCCAGCGGCGCCGAAGGAGCCGGTGCGCGCATGCTGTCTTCTTTTCTGCTTGGGATTGCCACCGGCATGTTGTGGGCGCCGTGCGCCGGCCCGATTCTCGGCCTGGTGCTGACCGGGGCTGCCTTGCAGGGCGCCAGCGTCAAGACTACTATTTTGCTGCTGGCTTATGCTGCCGGCGCCGCCAGTTCGCTGGCAGCGGCGTTGCTGATTGGCGGCCGCATATTCGGCGCCATGAAGCGCTCGCTGGGCGCCAGCGAATGGATACGCAAGCTGCTCGGGATCGCTGTGCTGGGTGGCGTTGTGGCTATCGCGCTGGGTCTGGATACAGGCATACTGGCGCGTTTGTCGAGCAGCAGGACTAACAACGCAGAACAGTCGTTGTTGGGTCGTTTCGGTGCTTCAGGTAGCGGCGCAGCGCAGCTTTCCGCATTGCCGGCCGATGCCGCGGCAGATAGCCTAGCAATCGGAGACCTGCCGGTTGAAGGCGAGCTGCCGTCCCTGAACGGCGCGGTCGAATGGCTGAACTCGCCGCCGCTGACCGCCGCCGCGCTGCGCGGCAAAGTAGTGCTGGTCGATTTCTGGACCTACTCCTGCATTAACTGCCTGCGCTCCCTGCCATATATCCGGGCCTGGGCCGACAAGTACCGCGATCAGGGCCTGGTTGTCATCGGCGTGCATGCGCCGGAGTTCGCTTTTGAAAAAAATGTCGCCAACGTCAAGACTGCCGTCAGCGACTTGGGCATCACTTATCCCGTGGCGGTGGACAATGACTATGTGATCTGGCGCGCCTTCAACAATCAGTACTGGCCGGCCCATTATTTTATCGACGCGCAGGGCAAGATCCGCTATCACCATTTCGGCGAAGGCGAATATGCGCAGTCGGAACGAGTGATCCAGCAGCTGTTGGCGGAGGCCGGCCATGCCGGGGTTGCGCGCGATATCGTCAAGGCGCAAGCAGAGGGCGCGCAACTGCAAGCCGACACCGCGCAGATGCAGTCGCCTGAGACTTATGTCGGCTATGCTCGCGCCAGTGATTTTTCACCCGACGGCGGACAGGTGCACGACCGCGTTCATGCGTATGTTTTGCCGTCCAGCCTAGCCTTGAATCAGTGGGGCCTCGGCGGAAACTGGCAGGTTAAGGGAGAAAAAGCCGTGCTGGAAAGCGGCGCCGGGCGTATCGCATATCGCTTTCATGCCCGCGATCTGCATCTGGTGCTGGGCCCGGGTGCGCAGGGCAAGCCCGTCCATTTCCGCATTCTGATCGACGGCAAACCGCCTGGCTCGGACCACGGCAGCGATGCCGATGCTCAGGGCGAGGGTACTGTGACGGAAGAGCGGCTTTATCAACTCATCCGGCAAAAAGATGCCAGTGCGGACCATCTGTTTGAGATCGAGTTTCTGAGTCCGGGGGCGGAAGCATTTGCCTTCACCTTCGGATAGCGTGCCGGGGAATTACTGTTTCGGGAGGGGATAGGCAGTGTAGAACTCACTCGCTATTTTCCAGGTGTCGTTCACCTTCAGCAACTGGATGACTTTCCAGCCGTAGCTGCCATTCTGCGAGTTTGCCTCCTTGGTCACGAAATCCAGGGAAGCTTGCGCGAGCTTGCCGTCTTGCGCTATGCGGACGTTATAGAAATGTTGTTCGTATTTCTTGCCGCTTGAGAAAACCGCTTGCCGAAAATCTTCGAATTGGCGCGTATCGAGAGGCTTGTCGCCAGTATTGCTGCCCTCCAGGGAATTGGTTGCCATGAAGGGTATTTTCTCATCCAGAAGAAGCGCAGCAAAGGTCTTCTCGTCGCCGCTGCTCAACGAGCTGGTGTAGGAAGCAAGCACCCGCTCGATTGCTTGCTTGTCCTCCGGGGAGGAGTGGTGATTGGATAGGAAGGACGGCGCTTCCTGTGCCGCCAGCGATGCTGTGGCGAGCAACAAGACTGCCGCTGCAAGAAAATTCCGAGATTGCATTGCGACTCCTGAATTCGAGAATGATAGTGGGCGCTTACGCTATGTAGCAGAAACTCGCATATGTAATCAAGACGTCATCAAGCACTCTTACTATGCCTGTTGCCGTACAGGATTGTATATGGAGATGCGAACAAGCGCAGCGTGTGCCACGGGGATGGGAATGAGTACGCAAAAACAAGCAGACGAACGGCAGCTCTACTGGGTAATGATTATTTCCGCGGCATTCGCCTTCATTGCGCTGACCTGCAATTTGCTGATGAAGCCGCCTGCGTGGGTCAGCTATATGCGCGGCCATCTCGCTAGCCGCGGCAGCATCATGGTCTTGCTGACCTTGCTGGCCTGCATACTCGTTTCCGAAAGCGTCTGCCGCCGCGCGGCGCGGCTTCTGGCCGGCAGGGTGCGCCGGCCGGTTTGAAAAGCGCCTTATTTTTTCTTTAGCTGCACGTCTTCAAACAGCCATGCCAGCACAAACGCCAGCGCGATGATGCATCCGGCGACGATATACACTGTGCTCAAGGCGCCGCCAAACGCTTGCAGATAATCCTCACGCAGCGCGGCGGGCAAATGGTGCACGGTGGTCGGGCCGAAGGTTTGCGGCAGCTCGGTGCCAGCCGGGATCAGCGCCGTCAGGCGCGTATGCAATCCCTGCGTGAACAGCGCGCCGAAGGCAGCGACGCCGATGGAGCCGCCGATCGAACGGAACATCATGGCGCCCGATGTCGCCACCCCCATGTGCTTGTAGGCCACGCTGTTCTGCACCGCCAGCACCAGCACCTGCATCACCATGCCGAGTCCGGCGCCGAGCAGACCCATGTACAAGTACATCGTGCGCAGCGGCGTTGCGTTATCGATGGAGGCCAGCAGGAACATGCCGATACAGGCAATGAATGTGCCGATGATCGGAAAGTAGCGGTAGCGGCCGATCTTGCTGATGATCTGGCCGCCGATGATCGAGGTGGCCAGCAGGCCGCCCATCAGCGGCAGCAGCTGCATGCCGGCTTCCGAAGGCGTCGAATTCTTGACCACCTGGAGATACAGCGGCAGGAAGGTCACCGATCCGAACAGCGCCATGCCGACGATGAATCCGATCAGGCTGCTGAGCACGAAGGTGCGTTCGCGGAACAGTGCGAGCGGGATGATCGGTTCGGCGGCCTGCCGCTCTTCATAGATGAAGCCGGCGATCGACAGGATCGCCAGCGCCAGCGTGAACCAGAGTTGCGGCGAGGACCATGGCAGGATAGTGCCGCCCTGGCTGGTAAACATGATGATGCAGGTCAGGGCGGACGCCAGGAAGGCGGCGCCCATATAGTCGATTTCGTGTTTCACGCGCACGATGTGCGGCTTGAACGCAGTGCCGATGACCAGCAGCGCAACGACGCCGAGCGGCATATTGATGTAGAAGATCCAGCGCCACGACAGGTGCTCGACCAGAAAGCCGCCGATCAGCGGGCCGACTACCGTCGCCAGCCCGAAGACGCCGCCAAACATGCCCTGGTAGCGGCCGCGGTCGGCCGGCGGAATGATGTCGCCGATGGCCGCCATGGTGACCACCATCAGGCCGCCGCCGCCCAGTCCTTGCAGCGCGCGCAGCAGCACCAGCTGGGTCATGTTCTGGGCGACGCCGCACAGCACCGATCCCAGCAGGAACAGCACGATCGCCGTCTGCAGCACGATCTTGCGGCCGAACAGGTCGCCGAATTTGCCATACAGCGGCACCACGATGGTCGACGCCAGCAGATAGGCGGTGACTACCCACGACAGGCTCTCGAGGCCGCCGAGGTCGCTGACGATGGTTGGCAATGCCGTCGAGACGATGGTCTGGTCGAGTGCAGCCAGCAGCATCACCAGCAGCAGCGCCGAAAAGATCAGGCGTATCGGCGGATGACCTTGCGTTTGATCGCTGGCGCTGGCGGCGTCTTCAATGCTTACGGTAATATCGGCGCTCATAAGGTGACGGTCAGTTTGAAATTAATTAAATGATCGTTTAATATATGCTGAATTTCCTAGGTAGTCAAATGGCTGAATCGAAGTTGGTGAAAAAGCAATCTTCTGCGCGTACAACGGCTGCGGCCGACGAGAGCGTGCAGCCGGCAGCGGCAAAACGGCCGGGGCGGCCGCTGGGCAGCGCGCGCGGCCCTGAGCAGCGCAGCCTTTTGCTCGATACGGCGCTGGTCCTGTTTGCGCGGCAGGGCATCGCCGACACCACGCTGGCCGCTATCGCCCGTGAAGCCAAGGTGACGCCGGCCATGGTGAACTACTACTTCACCAGCCGCGAGCAGCTGATCGACGGTTTGATCGAGGACCGTTTCCTGCCGGTGAAAGCGGCATTGGGCGGCGTCTTCCAGAAGCATCCGGACGACCCGGTGGCCGCCATCACAGAGCTGACGCAGAAATTTGTCGAAGTCGCTACCGCTAATCCCTGGTTTGCACCGTTATGGCTGCGCGGGATCATCTCGCACGATGGTTTGCTTAAGCAGCGCATGCATGCGCGCGTCGGCGATGATGACCAGCGCGCGGCACTGCTGTGTATCAAGAAATGGCAGCGCGACGGCTTGCTGAACGCTGAGCTGGAACCAGCGCTGCTGTTCATGTCGCTGATGGGGCTGACGATCCTGCCGCTGGCGGCCATCATGACGCGCAAAATCGGCCCGGAGAACAAGCCGGTTGATGCGCGCGCAATCGCGCGGCATGCGATTGCCTTGCTGGTGCATGGGGTTGGCGCCTGAGGCCGGCGGAGTTGAGGCCATGTCCATAGCGATGGCATGCTAATTCTGCGCTAATTGTTTCCTGATAGCATGGTGCGGCCAGGCAGGATATCCTGCCTGCCATAGCCGAAACAATTGACCGTTAGCCACTGGAACTCCAGCCATCCCTCCATCAGATACATGAAAAACTTCTCCTTCAGCAGTTCGGCCCTGGCTGTCGCCGGCGCTTTTTTACTTTTGCAGGCCGCGCTTGCCTCGACGGCCCAGGCAGCTACGCCTGAGAACTACAAGATCGTTGCGCGCTATCCGGTAGCTGGCGTGGAAGGCTGGGATTACATCGCTGTCGACAGCCAGCGGAGCCATCTGTTTGTCAGCCGCTCCGACCATGTCCAGGTCATCGATACGCGCTCGGGGGAGCTGGTCGCCAACATAGCCGGTACGGCGGGCGTCCATGGCGTGGCATTCGCGCAGGATCTGAAACTTGGATTCACCAGCAATGGGCGCTCGGGCACGATCACGGTTTTTGAACTCGACAGTCTCAAGACCATCGACACCATCAAGGATGTCGGCGCCGGTCCCGATTCGATCATGTATTACCCGCCATTGCAGCGCATTTACAGCTTCAATGGCAAAGACCAGAGCGTGACGGTGGTCGATGCGGCAACGCGCAAGGTGATAGCCACGCTGCCGACTTCCGGCCAGCCGGAATTCGCTGTCAGCGACAGCCTGGGCCATGTCTTTTTCAACGTCGAAGACAAGAACGAAATTGCCGTGATCGATGCGCAATCTTCAAAGATCGTCCAGCGCTGGCCCATGGCTGCCTGCGATGGTCCCAGCGGCCTGGCGATCGACGATCTGCATCACCGTTTGTTTTCAGTGTGCGGCAACCAGAAAATGATGGTCGTCGATGCCGTTTCGGGGAAGACCGTCGCCACCGTCGCTATCGGCGACCGGCCGGATGCCGCTGCCTTCGATCCTGCTTCGGGGCTGGTTTTTGTTTCCAACGGCGGCGGAACGCTGACGGTGGTGCATGAGGACACGGCCGACAAGTACACGGTAACGGCCAACCTCGCCACGCAAAAGGGCGCACGGACAATGGCGCTCGATCCGGCAACGCACCGTGTCTACCTCGTAAGCGGAACATTCGGCGCGGCGCCGGCGCCCACTCCGGCCAATCCGCGCCCGCGTGCTCCGCTGTTGCCGGACACCTTCAATGTATTGGTGGCTGCGCCAAACTGAGAAGAGCGGTAGAAATGCCGCTTCTCTCCTCATGAAATGTTGTCTTGTGGCATTTGTGCCGGCGCAGTAGGATGTGAAATTCCAGCGCAACAGGGCGGGCGTAACCAGGCCCGTTCAAAAAAATTGTGCGATTTTGAATCCAAAACGTCGTCCAGCCTCATCCAAGCAGGGTAAGCCATTCAAGAAACCCTTTCCGGAGACAACATGAACCTAGCAGACCTCCAGCACCTCGCGCCCTTCCTCATTCCCATCGTCGGCATGTTTATTCCTATCGTCGCTATCGTCATGGGCGTCTCGGCCAGGATGCGCCGCACCGAGCTGATGCACGAGACCTTGCGGCAGATGGTGGCGCAAGGCCGTGAAATCCCGCCGCAGCTGCTGGACGGCAGCCTGCTGGCGGATCGTCCCGCCAATCGCAATGGCGGCTGGCAGGGCAAGAGCGGCCAGCTGATCTTTGGCGCGACTAACGTCGGCGTGGGGTTGGGCGTGATGGTGATGTTTTACGCGATGAGCCCGGGCGACTGGCTGTGGGCGATCGGTTGCATTCCCTTGTTTGTCGGCATCGCGCTGCTGGTGGTATGGAAGATGGAATCCAAGTCGATACCGCGTTAACTCCGGGTGAAGGCCGACGTCGCCGTGCTGCCTGCGAGGCAGCTGCCGGAAGATCCCGACCTGGCCCTGCTGCAGCGGGTGCGCCAGCATGACGACCGTCGCGCTTTCGCGCTGCTGGTAGGCCGCCACCAAGGCGTGCTGCGGGCGCTGCTGCGGCGCCTGGCCGGTGGCGATGCAGCCTGGGCGGATGAGCTGGCGCAGGAGGCGTTTTTACGTGCTTATCAGAAGCTGGACAGTTTTCGCGGCGAAGCCCGTTTTCGCACCTGGCTGATCCGTATCGCCACTAATGTGTTTCTGGAACAGCGGCGGCGCGGCGATGCGCAGCTGCAGGCCCAGACTCAGGCTTTGCACGAAGCGGCGGATCAGCATCAGGTTGCTGCCGATGTGCTGGCGCAGGCGAGCCAGGCCTTGCCTTTGAGCGATGCGGTGGCGCTGTCGCTGGATATGCAGCGCGCGCTCGCTGCGCTGAGCGAAGTCGAGCGGCAAGCCATCGTGCTGAGCTATTGGGGCGATCTCTCGCACGCCGAAGCTGCGCAAGCCTTGGGATGTCCCTTGGGCACCCTCAAAACCCATTTATTGCGTGGCCGCGCCAAGCTTGAAACGGCGCTTGCGGCCTGGGCCCCGCGCAAAACCATGGAGCAGTGCAAATGAAGACTACCCCTCCCACTCATGCCGCATCCGCTGGTGAAGACTGGCTGGCCGCGCTGCTGCAGCAGCAGGCGGCCCTGGATGAAACTGCGGATCAAGGATTCTCTGCCGTCCTGATGCAGCAACTGCCGCCGCAGGCCGACGCGGCGCGGCGGCTGGCTGTAGCGTTGCCGGGCCGTGCTGTTGCTTCGGTGCTGCCGGCCTGGCTGACAGCCGTCTTGCCTTGGCTTGGCCTGTACGGGCTGGTGGTCAGCGCGGCCACCATGCTGTGGCTGGCGCTGATGCAGGCGCAGGCCGTGCTGCCGGGAGCGGGCTGGCTGCTGCTGTTCGACTCCGGCATGGCAGAGTCGCGCCAAGCGCTGGTCAATTTACTGGCGACCAGCCTGGCGCCGGCGGTGATCCTGGGCTGGCTCGCCTGGTGGCTGCGTGAACAGGAAGGAATGCTGGAATAGCGCGCCAGAATTATCGGGCTACTATTTATCTGCCGCATTCTGGTGACAAATTGTTACAAATAATCGGGCTGTTTGATGGCCCCTTCTTTTGCCTTGGCGGGCATCTCTTATAAGGACTCCTGCAACAGGCGGGCAGCTCAACTATCTCTGCGCCATTTTTAAGTGGGAATTTAAGTGGGAATTTAAGTAGGATTATTAGGAGAATGTACATGCGTGATTTTCATCGGTCGTCCAGGATGGTGGTGTTTAATCTGAGTATGCTCGCGGTGCTTGCGCTGGCAGGTTGCGGCGGTGGCGGCGACGATTCCAATCCGGGTAACGCAAGCTCTCCAAATTCCGTGGCCGGCGCCGACCAGCTTTATACCGATCCGGTGGCCTACGCGACGGACGGCACTGCCGCGCTGCCGAGCGCCACCGAGAACGCCGCTGTCACTCACCACAACATCACGCTCGGCGGCCAGGCTGTCAGTTATACCGCCACGGCAGGGCACCTGACCGCCAGCGCGCCGGCGGTTGCCGGCCAGCCGCAGGACCAGGAAGTCTCGTTTTTTTACGTCGCTTATACCCTCGACGGCCAGCCGCTCGGCACGCGCCCGGTGACATTTTTCTATAACGGCGGTCCGGGTTCATCGACCATCTGGCTGCACCTGGGTTCCTGGGGCCCTAAAACCCTGCAGGTGGACGAGGCCAGCCTGACGCCGGCAGCGCTTGCCACCCAGCCCGCCAGCTTCCCGCTGATCGACAATGATGTGACCATGCTCAACGATTCCGACCTGGTGTTCGTGGATGCCACCGGCACCGGCTATTCGGAAGCGATTGCGCCGCACAAGAACGCGGACTTCTGGGGTGTCGATGCGGATGCCGCGGCGTTCCGCGATTTCATTGCCGAGTACGTCAAGGTCAACAATCGCCAGACCTCGCCGAAATATCTGTACGGCGAATCGTACGGCGGCATCCGTACGCCGGTGCTGGCCAGGCTGATCGAAGAAGCCGGCAGTCCGGGGCAGGGAGGGCCGGCCCTGAGCGGCATCATCATGAATTCGCCGATTCTCAGCTACAAGACCAACTGCGATGGCTCTGCCGATTTCCTGTATGGCGGCAGCGCTAACTGCGTCGGCTTTTTCCCTAGCTACGCGGCGGTAGCGTATTCGCGCAACAAGGGCAGTAACCCGAACCAGCTGCTGCTGTCCGACTATGTCAACGGCAGCCGCCAGTTCGCCACGCAAAAATATGCGCCGGCGGATGCGGCGTTCCAGACCTGGGTGAGCGCCAATAATTTTGCCAACTACGGTACTCCGTATGCGCCGCCAGACACGACACTGCTGCCGGCGCTGGCCGGCTGGAGCGGCATCGGCACGAGCGACTGGGCAAACACCTTTGACATGGATCCCGATACATTCTCCGGCGCGATCCTGGGCATGGATTCGAGTCACATGGATGCCTATAACGGACTGGTCAACACGCCGGCCAATACCACCTACGGCGGCAGCAACTACAACAACCTGGCGTTTGCCAACCAGATCAAGTCTTTCCTGCCGCAATTTCTTGGATATAGCAGCCAGACGGCTTACGCGGTCGAGCCAAATGCACCCATCGACCAATGGAACTGGAACCATGGCGACGACAAGTCGAACAGCCCGAGCTCGATACCCGATCTGCTGGAAGTGCTGACCCTGCATCCCGACTTGAAAGTGGTTGTCTTTGGCGGGTATCATGACCTGAGAACCCCATTCCACCAGACTGAACTTGATCTGGCAGGGGCCGGCTTGACGGCGACGGTTCCGGTAAAGATTTTCCCGGGCGGACATATGATCTACCTGACGCAAGCATCGCGTGCGCCGATGAAGCAGGCGATCGACGGCTTCTATAGCGGCGCCTCGACAGTACATTGATCTGCCTCGGCTTTCGTCAAATTTTATACAGGAAACCTATGAAATCTCTACACGCACCAGCCATCATGGCCATCGTTGCTGCAGTGATGTGCGTTTCATCGTCATCTGCCGCCGAATACGCGCTGTCGGTTCCCGATGCCGGCGCAGCACGGCTGATCAAGGTTGGCGACATGCTGCCGAAGCCGCCGCCGGATGAGCCAGGCACCAGCCGCCCCGAGCTGCGCGGCCAGGCGCTGCGCAACCAGGCCATCGGCAACCTGAAGAAGCGCTTCGATGCGGCTGCCGATCCTTCGACCCATCTGCTCTCGCTTGCCGATGCCAAAGCTGCAGGTTTTGGTTACGTGGCCGACCACTTCAAGGAAATCGATCGTAACGGCAGTGGCTATATCAGCTTTGCCGACTTGGTGCTTTACCTGAAATCGCGCAAGGGGCCGGCTTTCAACAAGGACAGTTAAATCCTGAAAAGAAGGCGCTGCCGGCCGGGAAGATCTATAGGGAGGGAGGGAGCGAGCTCAGCTGCTAGCGGAGATTGCTTTTGATAAAGCGATGAAGAAAGAAACTGGCCGCTGCCCAGGCAATGCCGAACACCAGGATGACGGGAAAATCGAAGCCGATATCCGGCGACGCTTCGCGGACGAACGGATATGCCGCGAAGGGCATGGCCAGGCTGCCAACCAGCCAAGCAATGCCTTGCTTACACTGCAAGGTATTGCGGTCTTTGGGAATCAGTGACAAGGCTGGGTTTTGGGCGGAGATGGCGGATCAGGGATGTGCATGTCTGGATCGGGAATTACTTGGATACTCTTTTCCAGAAGCAGATCTCAAGCACCACGCCGGCAACAAAGAAAGCGACCACGCCAGTATCTGATCCAAGCACATACATGGCCAGGGCGCCAGCTAAACAACTGAGAGTAATCACGTGTTTCATGGGTAGTTCCTCCGTCATGGGATCGTCAGGTCTCGGCTAAGACGAATCATATTGGGACTGTCGTCGCTGCATCATACCATCGGCATTGTTCAACGCGGGCTGGCGGGGATATCCCGATGCGGTCGGTTTGCACGAACCACGCCAGCCTGGGCAAGGATCTATTTCAAGATGCGGCACTGCCCAAAGTCGCAGCGCATGGCCAGCGAATCGCCGCTGTCGCAAGACACCGTATAAGACTCGAAGCCCGGTCCTTTCGCGCTGAGGATGGCATGTGGTTGCGCCGCGCACGACTGCGCCTTGGCGATGTGTTCGCTTTGGTAGGAATATTGGCCGATTATTCCGGACTGTGCTTCAGGTGTCGATGCCGGCGCAGATGCCGCGTCCGGCTGGACAGCCGCTGCCTGAACTGTCGCCGGCAACTGGACAGGATTCATCGCCGCCGTCACCGGCGCGGAATATGCCACGGCAGCGGGCAGTGTAACAGCGGCCTGGCTGGCAACGCTGTTGTCTGCCTCATATGGCTGCTGTTTGACGTAGGTGAAAAAAAAGTTGTCGGTGGCTGACTTCATGGCGAAGGTGTCGGCGCTTATCTGGTACAGGCGATAGCAGTCCTGCATCACGCGCCAGCCGCTGCCGCCGTAAATGCCGAGACAGATCTGGTTCTCGGCATCCTTGAATTCATAGGAGCCGGTGCTGCCGCCGCCCTTGTCCAGGTTCCTGACTTCGAAGCCGCCGCTGGAGTTGATGTCGTACTGCATTTTCGCTCCGCTGGGACTATGGCCCATGACGGTGCCTAGGCTGCTGAAGTGGCGGTGCATTTCCTCCCCCATCAGCTGGCGTTGCGGATAGCCGGGGGGCGCGCCGGCCACTGTCGTCATGTTGAGCGCCGCCGGCGGGGTTGCCGCGGCAGGGGGTGTGAATGCGGCCATTTGCGCTGCGCGGTTCTCTCCCATGAACACGGTGACGACAGAGGGGTAATCGAATGCCGCGCCGGAATTCTGGTCGATTACCACGCCGACGATGCCGCCGAAGAGGATGTTACCGAAGGTCATGCCCTTGACTGTCGATTTGAGCTGGGCCTGGCCGGATTTGATGCTTTCCTTGTCGCATTGGACCAGCAGGTCGTCGCGTGATTTATGAACGGTGACGGTGCCGGGCGAGGTGACGTAGAAGGTGCCTTTGGCGTTCTGCAGCTTGCACGATGCGCCCTTCACCAGTTGTCCTTGATTGCGTGCTTCGACGCTGATTAGCTGAGTGCTGCCGCTGACGATGGATGCGCAACCCGTGAGTAGCGAAGATGCAATGATGGCGAGCGCAAGCATCGCCCTGGTCAAGAAACGCGTATTCATCTGCTCCCCTGCTTTCGATTCTTATAGTTTTGGATTGCGTTTTTTTGTCAGGAAAATTCCTGCCGGCGCTCGCATTTGGCCCGCCGTATCGTAGCAGATAAGATTTCTTGGGTGGAATAATGGCGTGCTAAAAGCTTGCGGTGTCGGGTATTTAATACAGTCTGTGGCGGTGCCACCGGAGACAATACGAATACGTCTTGTTTGAAGCGTGAAACCGGCTGTTCCACGCATAAAAAAGGCAGCGCTCCAGGGGGAGGCGCTGCCGTCAATCGACTATTCAAGGAGACCCAAAGAGTCGAAGTTACCTGGTTTTGCTGAGTCTTGAGCTGAGTTTTAAATTGCCCAGCCGCCTGCATAGAAGACTGCCAGGGCAATCGCAATCGCGACCGTGCCGACATTCAGCTTGCGGAACTCGCCAGACACCACGCGGCCGATCACCAGGGTGCAGAAGCCGAGCATGATGCCGGTGACGATGTTGCAGGTGAGGACGATGAAGACTGCGCACAGCAGGCCGGACATGGCGTCGACCATGTCATCCATGTGCATGCGGCTGACGCTGCCGAGCATCAGCAGGCCGACGTACATCAGCGCCGGCGCCGTTGCGTAGGAAGGCACCAGGCCCGCCAGCGGCGAGAAGAAAATCACAGCCAGGAACAGCAGGCCGACGACGACGGCGGTCAGGCCGGTGCGGGCGCCGACGGCAGTGCCGACTGTCGATTCGATATACGCGGCAGCAGGAGCGCCGCCTACCAGGCCAGCGAAAATCGAGCTCAGCGAATCGGCGGTGAGCGCCTTGCCGCCATTGTGGATGTAACCTTTTTCATTCACTTGTCCGGCTTGGCCGGCAACCGCGCGGATGGTGCCGGTGGCGTCGAATACTGCAGTCATCACCAGCGCCAGTACGCTAGGCAGCACGGTCATGCTGAGTGCGCCCTTGATGTCCATCGAGCCGATCAGGCTGGCATGGCCAGGCGAGCTGAGCGCAGGCATGGAAAAGATGCCGGTGAATTTGACTGCCGGATCGAAGATCAGGCCGATCAATGACAGCGAGACCACGACCAGCAGGATGCCGCCCGGTACGCGGCGGCGTTCCAGGCCGAAGATGGCCGCCAGGCCGACGATGCTCATGACGACTGGAAACGCAGTGATATGGCCGAGTGCTACTGGCAAGCCGGGACCGGCATTCTTGACTACCAGGCCGACATCGCTGGAAGCGATCAGCAGCAGGAACAGGCCGATGCCGACGCCGGTGCCGTGAGCAACGCCGGCCGGCAGGTTTTGCAGGATCCAGGAACGGATGCCGGTGACGGAAATCGCGGTGAACACCAGGCCCATCAGGAACACGGCGCCGAGGGCCACCGAAGGCGACAGGCCTTTGCCGAGCACCAGGCCGAAGGCGGTAAAGGCCGTCAGCGAAATGGCGCAGCCGACCGCGATCGGCAGGCGCGCCCACAGGCCCATCAGCAGCGAACCGAAAGCGGTGGTCAGGCAGACTGCAACGAATACCGCGCTGACGTCGAAACCGGCTCTGCCCAGCATGCTCGGCACGACGAAAACGGAATACACCATGGCCAGGAATGTGGTGATGCCGGCGATGACTTCACGTCGCTGGGTGCTGCCGCGCGCGGTAATCTGAAAGTACTGGTCGATTTTACTTTCGGCGACGGCGATAGGTTCGTCCAGGCCCACGACAGGCTGGGACTGGAGTTGTTGTTCCATCATGATCGAGCTGCTCCTTTGTATGTCCGCTGCAGCGGCCGGTAACCGGCTTTTCATCGACCGTTAGTCGACCGTCAACAGGGTGTCTCGTGTTATGTTTTTGAATTGCCAGCAACCGCACACCGAACCCTGGTAACTAGTGCAGTGCTTCGCAAATAATGAAACTTCATAAACGGCGCCTTTTCGCGCCATGCGTCGTTGTGAATCCTCGCGATAGTCTCGCTATCGCTCCGGCTCACGCCTAGCCTGGCACGAAAATTCACCATTTCTGAAGCTCCATTACTTACGAACCACTACACTGCTCGTCATTTGCAAAGAAGATCAGTTCGGCGAAGACAGCTTAGGGTATGGATAGGCGCGAATCCATCATGAGGGTTCAATAGCCGCCATTCGCATTTCGATATGCGGGAAAAAGGCGGGACCTTGAAAAGGCGGTCCGTACAGAGTGAAAGCGTCGCAGAGAGCGGCTATCGGCGGGGCAGCGCAGGCAGAATATAAATCCACTGGCAAAACGACAAGACCCGCTGCGCGGCTACTGGTGGATGGTGTAAGTCAGGTCATGCCAGTTGTGCGAGGTCTTGGCGCCGCGGCTCTTGCCGGGGAAGCGCATGACAGCGATTTCGCGCTGCGCGCGGGCATCCAGCGCCGGATCGCCGCAGCTTTTTCTGATCGCCACGTCGGTCACGTGGCCCGCGCTGTCGAGGTACACGCGCACCAGGACCTTGACCGCCTGTGCGGCGGCAGGCGCGGCGTTGGACGGCGCGGCTTTGGCGAGCAGTTTTTCAATGAGACTCATGGGCATATCCTTATCTGCAGCAATTCTCGCTCACTTTACTTGTTTAAGATATAGCATGTGGCATTCCACAAACATCGGGAGAGCACAATGCGTTTCAGCTTGATTACCCCATTGCTGTGCGCGCTGCTGGTGTCAGCCTGCGCGACCGTGCCGCAAGGCGCCGGCGGCGATCTGTGCAAGCAGGCCGGCGGCAGCAGCCAGCTGCAGGCAGAACTGCTGTTCGGGCGTAACATCAACGGCCGCGGACCGGTCACCGATGCCGAACGCGCCGGCTTCATGGCCGACGTCGTGACGCCGCGTTTCCCGGATGGCCTGACGACCTGGGACACGCGCGGCCAATGGCGCGATGCGGCGAGCGGCAAGACCATCCAGGAAGACAGTTTCGTGATCCGCATCGTCGCTGCCGAAACGGCGGACACGCTGGCGCGCCTGGCGCAGATACGCAGCGCTTACACCAGCCAGTTCCACCAGGATGCGGTGGGTTTGCTGTTCACGCGCACTTGCGCATTGTTCTGAGCAGTCACTGACGCTGGCCGTTAAGCTCCCGCCGCACCATCGCTTGCTGCAATGCCGGCCTGGCTAGAAAGGCCAAAACGCTGCAGGCAGCTGATACATCAATTTATTGCCATGTGGAAATATATCTGTCATTGTCGTTTTGCACACATTTGTGTGTAACCTCTCATGGAGATGACATGACAACGACTATTGAATCCTTACAGTTAACCCTGAAGGAAAAGCACAATCTGTTGACCAATCATGCTGTTTTTTCGGCCATCCGCAACCAGAACGACTTGCGTCTGTTCATGGAATGGCATGTTTTTGCGGTATGGGATTTCATGTCGCTGGTGAAGCGCCTGCAGATGGATCTGACCACCACTTCCATTCCCTGGTACCCTCCCACCAATCCGAACGCTGCACGCCTGATCAACGAGATTGTACTGGGAGAAGAGTCGGATATCACGCCGAAGGGAGCAATGACGCATTTCGACCTGTATCTGTCGGCGATGAAAGAGATCGGCGCTTCGACGCGGCAGATCAACCAGTTCCTGAGCATGATCAGGAAGGGCGATGCGGTGGCCACCGCGCTCAAGCGGGCGGAAGCACTGGCGCCGATCCAGCGCTTCGTTACATCTACCATCAGCACTTGCCAGGACGGCCTGACGCACCAGGTGGTCGGCAGCTTTTTCTACGGCCGGGAAAACGTCATTCCCGAGATGTTCCAGGCCTTGCTGAAAAGCTGGAGCATCGCGCCGGAAACCGTCCCCGAGCTCAATTTCTACCTGGAGCGGCATATCGAGGTGGATTCGGGCGACCACGGGCCGGCGGCGCAGCGCATGATCGAAGAAATCACGGGCAACGATCCGGTGCAGATGCGTGAAGTGCTGGAAGCCGGGATCCAGGCGATCGACGAGCGTCATCGGCTGTGGGATAGCCTGCTGGCGGCGCTGCAGCATTCGCCCTCCTGAAAGCGGCTGCCGTTAGCGCTTGCAGATGCTCATGGCGGGAGACGCCTAAGTCATTTTCCAGTGCCGGTGGCTGCTTTATGAGCAAAGTACCGTATCGGCAGGTGTAGTGCGCTGCTTCGGCCGGATCGTTTGATTTGGCCGGAGCAGTTCTGATACAAAATAATCTTTTAAATTGCAAATGAGAAATATATTTCCGTACAGAATTTAATGTACTATTGTTGTTGATAGGCAATCATAATAACAAGTAGGTAATACTTCGATAATTACTCCTGTACGTGAACTGGCGAGGTCGAACATGTGGCTTAAAACAATTTTCAGCAAACCCACAACCAGTACCCGCGATGAGGAGAAGCACGACGCAGTAAAAAAATCCCACAGCCAGCAGCCAGCGCCGCCAGCCAGAAAACCGGCGGCCGTCGCTGAGCGCGCTGCGCTGCAGCCGGCGAAAAGCGCCAGCAGCCAGATCGAATACGATGAAAAACTGATCCCGCAATTGAAAGGGGACCACGCGGCATTGCTGCTGATGTATTCGACGGTGGCCAACAAGATGAGCGCCGACAAGTGGGATGCCGTCCCCGCTGCCTTGCGCGAGATGCGCATGGCGATGTACGGCCATCTGCTGACCGAGGGCGTCAAGCTGTATTCATACATGCGGCGCAGCCTGGCGGAAGATCCGGCGCTGCACGACGTCTATCGTTCCTACAAGCGGGAAATGGATGGCATCGGCCGCGTGGCCTTTGATTTCTTCGACAAGTACCAGGGCAAGGAGTGGATCGTCTCGCGCGATGCGCGCATCACTTTCAAGGACGAGTTTGAAAATCTCGGCAAGGTGCTGGTAGACCGCATCACGCGCGAAGAAAATATTCTTTACCCTCTATACATCCCGTCATAAGCGCTGCTGCATGGCGCGACGGCTGACGCTGCTTCAGGGCTGCCAGGCGCCGTTCCGGTACACCACTGCATCGTCCAGGTAGACCGCCTCGGTTACCGCAAAGACGTCAATATGATATCTGGCGCTGGTGCGCTTGATGTTTGGCTTGCTGTACACCCCGTGTTTGGCGCCGAGCGAGAGGTGGATGCCGCACATCCGCTCGTAAGTGCCGATGTCGCTGACTCTGCGCTCCTGCGAAAACGCACGGTTCATGCCAAAGCCCAGTTCGCGCAGCCACACTTCGCCTTCGTCGGCGCGGATATTCGCCAGCACCTGGTCGAACTCCGGCGTCGAACCGATCGCCTCGGTGACCCGGCCTTTGCTGATGACCAGGGTGATCGGCTGGGCCGGCTGGTTGACCCTGAATGCGGTGTCGCCGAAGACGAAGATACGCACCTTGCCGTTGACTGCTTCCAGGTCCTGCGCTTCGGTGAACACTTCGCCGATGGGGAACTGGCCGCCGACGTTATTCATCCCGCTGTAGTCGCCGATGTTCAGCTTGGCCGCTTCCAGCGGCGAATCGAACACCAGTTGCTCACCGCCGCTGTCGACCACGGCGCGGCGCGCATGGTCGATGCGCGCCTTGAGGGCATAGCCGACGCCGCGATAATAGGCCGGATCGTAGGCCAGCGATTCGATGTAGTACAGCGCTTCCGGCCCCGGCATGCGCGACAGGTGCGGGTGCTCGATCACCTTGAGGCCGCGCTTGAACAGCTCGACGCGGATGCGGAAGGCTTCCAGGCGGAAGTTGGTGGACTGCACCAGGATCACCAGGTCGCCTGCCTGCAGTGGCGCAAAAGCCGCCAGCACGGCGTCCGGCGCGACGGTATCGAAGTCGATGAAGGCGGCGTCCGGCAGGCAGCGCCGGTAAGCGGCCGTCAGCGTGGCGGCGAGTGCGCAGCGCGCGTCCGACACCACCACCGCGGCATGCGGCGCCGCATGTTCGATCGCCAGCGCGAGGACATCGCGCAGATGCTTTGCTGCGGCATCCAGGGCTTCCTGGCTGATCACGTTGGCGGGGGCTTGGTTCTGGATCGGGGTCATCGTCGCATATCTCTCGGAGAAGGAGATGCCATGCTGAAAGCCATGCCATTCCTGTTGGAACAGCATTTTAATCGACAACCCTTAACGGAGGCGGTTTTGCCGTGAATTGTGCGTGTGCTGCCAGCGCAAGCAGGGCAGAGGCGTACTGGTCTGACAAGCAAGCCTGAATCTGCCAGAGTTATCTGAAAAATCCATAATCGACAAGGGTTTGCTGGGCTGCCGGCGTGAGCAGGAACAAGGCGAAGCGGTAAGCCGTGTCACGCGAGCCGCTGCGGGGATGCAATACGGTCAGGCCGAAATCTGCCGTCACGGCGAGCTCCGGCGGCAGCGTGACCTTGGTGAAACGTGCGTCCGGCGTGGTTTCGCGCGAGCTGCAATAGCCGATGAAGGTATCGACCTGTTTGTGCTCCAGGAAGTACTTGACGGCGTCCTGGCCGGCCGGCACCGGCGGGTTGTTCTTGCCGCCTACCAGTTGCTGCGCCTTGGCCTCCAGCAGTTCGCGGGCGCCGGGCTGGACCTTGCCGGCGTTGGCAAACAGCGTCCAGGCGTAGTCGCCGCCGGGATCGGCCTTGGGTGTCGAGGTGCCGATCTTGACGGCGGGATCGAGCAATTTGGCCAGAAGATTTTCCGTGGTCAGATGCAGCTCCGGACGTGCCAGTACGCAGATGCTGTTGCGGATAAATACCAGTGGCGGGATGGCCTTGCCTTCGCGCGCCAGTTGCTGCGGGTGCGCCATGTTGGCCGAGGCGAACACATCGGCGGGTTCGCCATGCTCTATGCGCTCCAGCAACAGTCCGGCGGGGCCGAACACCATCTCGACCGGCTCGCCGGTATCGGCCTCGAACTGTTTGGCAAGCACGGTGAGCGGGCCGCTCAGGCTGCCGGCGGCAAACACCTTGAGCGGTTCCTGGGCGCAGGCCGGATTGAATGCCGTCGCCAGCAGGGCAAGGGGCAACACCCCGTATGAGAAAAGTGAGAGTCTGGACATGTTCATGGATCGTGGCAGCAAGTGATAATGAATCGATGGTCGCTATATTTTAATGTATATAGCGTTGAGCAAAAAAAAGCCGTCAGTCCGGCTTTCCCTGTGCAACGGCTGGAGGCCAGGCTCAGTCTGCCAGGCCCTTCGTGAGCAGTTCGCCTACCAGCTGGTTGAGATCGGTTTCGCGGTCCTTGGCCAAGGTTTGCAGCTGCAGCACCAATGCGCTGTTGAGCTTGACGGCAAACGGCACCAGGCCGAGTGCCTGATCGCGCTTGCGCTGTTCCTTGCGGTCGACCACGGCGATGTCGCTGTTGCCGAAGCCGGCAGCGCCAGGCGCGGTCATTTTTCCCATGAGCTTCTTGGCGTCGCTCTTTGCCATCCCGGTCTTTTTCACTATTGCTATCCTTCTCTATTAACGATCACGGAGTATAAGCCTGTTACGCACGCTGCCGCCGTTTGCAGCGCAATCGGCGCGGATCGGCTCGAATTGGCTCGAATTGGCTCGAATTGGCTTATTCGCGCCGTTGCCAGCTCATGGCCCAGGAATAGAAACCGACCAGGGCGCCGAACTGGACCAGGCTGGAGCCCAGCAGGTAGATCAGGGGATGCCACAGCAGCGAATAGCGCAGCATCAGCCAGGCGGCAAAAGTGTATTGGAAAGGCGTCAGCACGATCAGGTAAAGCACCGCCAGTACGGACAGCAGGAGTTTGCGGCGGATGCCGAAATCGAAGATGTTGTACAGCAGGCCATAAATCCAGGGCGTCAGCAGGATCAGCACCATCGACGCCTGCGTCAGCGCCGAGATCGAGGAGGCCGACTGATAGGGGAATTCCGCCGCCCAGAAGTAAAAATAAAACTGGCTGGCCAGCTGCACCAGGCCGATCACGCGCAAGGCGTAGGAGATCGGCAGCATGCGCGTTGGCAGCAAAGTGGTGGCCAGCAGCAGCGTGATGCTGATCAGCGCGCCGCACCACCATTGCAAGGGATCCGGCAGCGCCGCCTCGGCGTAGGCATAGGGAATCGATTGGATCCCTGGAAATGCGCTGTGGCCTATTGCCAGCGTCATCTGGTCGCCAAGGTGGTTGGCCCAGAAGCTGACGATGGCGGCCCACAGCTCGGCAATCAAGGGCCACGCCAGCAAGGTGCAGCAGAACACCAGCGCCGGCACCAGCAGCACGTCGACCCAGCGGCTGCGTGGAAAAGCCAGCCGGCGCAGGGCGCGGTGGGTTTGTATCAGCTGGCCGCCAAAGCCGGTAAAACGCGGGTTGACGACGGCTTGCCTGCGCGTTTTTGCGGGAGCGGATTTTTTTTCCGCATTGGCGGCAGCTTTCACCTGAAGCTCCAGCGCCAGCCCAGGTTGAACGACAGCCGGTCGTAGGCCGGACTGCGGTAATACTCCAGGCCTGCCAGCAGCATGCTGATGCGGCTGATTCTTTCGCGCCATTGGAGATTGACGGTATTGCTCTTGAAGTTCACCAGTTCCGGGCCGCCCGGCAATACCTTGTAGGTTTCCTTGGCATGCTCGTAGCGGACGATGACGGCGCGCCGGTCGTCATTGCCGAAAGTCGCGGCGATGTACTCGCTGGGGCCCAGTATGCGGCCAGGATCGGCCCAGTTGAGGCGGACGCCGCCTTCGATCACCGTTCCTGGCAGGTAGGCGATGCCGGTCAACAGCAAGCCTTGATCGGAGCGCGCGCTTTCATTGCCCTTGGCGTAGTAGCCGCCGATGCCGGCGACGTACTGGAGTTCGCTGCCGAACTTGCGATAGCCGGTGCCATCCACGCGCCAGCTGGAAAACAGCGGGCTGTTGCCGGTGCCGACGCTGACGGTGCTGTAGTAATCCGGCGTGAAATCGTGGGTCAGCGAGACGCTGCCATAGTTGCCGCTATAGCCGAAACGCGATTGCTGGGTCAGCTCGCCCTGCACCACGCCGAGCGAAGTCACCGCCATGCCGCGCAGCGACATCAGGCGCGCGTGGCCATAACCGTTGCTCATGTTGCCGTCGCCGCCAACCAGTTCGAGGGCGCCGCTTTCCGGGGGCAGTTCTGGCGGCGCGGCGGCCGGACTTTCGGCGGGCGCCACGGCAACCGGAGCCGTATCGACGGGCGCCGCCAGCGCCAGCGGTATGGGAGTTGTAGCGATCGTGGCGGCCGGCCTGGCAGCGGGCGGGGCAGCAGGTATTGCGGGTGCGGCTGGCGTGGCTGGTGCGATTGCCGCGGGTGCGGCAACCGGAGCTGCCGGCGGCAATAGGGCAACCGGCGCGCTGGCAGGAGCTGCAATCGGAGCCGCGACCGGCGCCGGCGCGCTGCTCATCAGCGGCATCAGGCGCGCGTGCTGCAAGGTCGGCACCTGTATGTCGGTGCTTTCGTCAGCTGATGCGCTGGCCGGCAATGCGGCGCAGCCGAAGGACAGGCCCAGGGTTGCCAGTGCGGTTTTCAATGCAGTGCTTCCTTTATCAACGGTGTTGAAATGCGAAGTTGCTTGCCGTCGCCGGCGATCACGGCCCAGTTTTCGCCGCGTTGTTCCACTCTAGCATTGCCGTCCAGGATGCGCGGCTTTTCATATAAAGCCAGCGGAAAGAGCCAGCTTAGCTGCTGCAATGAAGCGGCATTGGCAGCATCGACCACCACGGCGCGCTGGTCGCTGGAAATATGCCACACGGTCTGCTCCCGCCGGTTCATGAAGCGCGCCTGCTCGGTCATGGTGCGCCAGCGGAAGCTGCCCTTTTTTTCGGCAGCGTCGGCGGCCAGCATCAGCTGGTTGATGGCGTCTGGATACAGCACCGCTCCCGGCGGATGGAAATAAATCAGCCTGATCTGTCCGCTATTCTCGGTAAATTGCACCAGCGACGTCAACCAGTTGCTGATTTCGCTTTCCGGTATGTGCTCCATATAGGCTTCTTCGATGGTGCTGATGTGGCCGTAGGTCTGCACCGGAAACGACCAGATATGCTGGTCGCGGCGGCCGTCGCGGTAGGTATGGGTCGGGCCTTGTCCGATATTGCCGGTGAAATAATAGGCCAGCACATCCTGGCCGTCCAGCCAGTCGGTGACCCAGACCGGCTGGTTGCCGGTCGGCGCCGAATACTCGGTCTGCGGGTGGCCGATCAAGTGTTTGACGGCCGCGGCATTCTGCTCCAGGTAAGTGGTCATTTTGCCGGCATTGGCCTCGCTCAGGTTCTTGCCGAACCAGTCGTGGATCCAGCCGCCGTGGCTGCCGATCTCGTTGCCCTGGCCTTGCAAGTTGCGCAGCAGCGCCTGGAAGGTCGGATTATGGTTGAGGTCGACTCCGAGACCATCGCCGAAGGCGCGCTGGTCGGGGCCGGCGGTGACATGAATGCTGAACGGCCCGCGGGTAAACACGCCGGCCTTGATCAGCTGGTCCATGGCGGGGATGCAGATCTTGGCGTCGCAATGCCAGTTCAGAATCAGTCCGCCGACAGCGTCGGGCGCGGCGGACAGTTGCGGCTGGCCCATGATGCGGTTGGCGAAGTAATGCAGGAAGCCATGCATCAGGATGCCGTCGGTGCGCAGCTTCAGGTATCCCAGCGGCAGGTTGACGAACAGTACGCGGCCCTTGCCGACCTCATGTTCGCCGGCAATCACGGTATTGCCCTCGGCCTGCATGCGCAGGGTGCCGGCATAGGTGGCGGCGGTACGCAGGACCGGATAACGCAAGGTGTCTTCGCCGTAGCCGGACAATACCGCCTGTGCGCCGCTCTTGATCCAGCGTCCCGGCGGGATCTCCAGCGCCTGCATGGTCTGCGGGCTGCCGGAGATGGTCGGGTTGAACGACATCTTGTCATGCAGTGCGCCGTACATCGCGTAACTGGTCCCGGCCAGCCTGGAAAAACGCGATGCCGGTTCGCTGTAGTAGCCGTTCTCGTCCAGCACGCCGGCATCGCCCACCAGCATCAGGGCGCCGCCGTTTTCCACAAAGCGGCTGATCTGGTTGACGAAGGCGGTATTGATCCGGCGATGGATGGTGTCCGGCAGGATCGCGCCGGCAAACGGCCGCTCGCCCTGCAGTCCGCGCCGCGAGAATTCAGAAGCGCTCACAGCTTCCAGGCGGATGCCTTCTTCAGCAGCGCCATCCAGCCAGGCCGAGGCAAACAGCCGGTTGGCGTCCGACAGCTCATCCGGCAGCACCAGCGCTATGGCATCGCTTTGCCATTGCGCCGGACTGACCTGGCCGATGCGATAGACCCAGCTGGCGGCGCCGCCGATGATGACGGCCAGCATGAGCATCAGCAGCAGCTGGCGCGGGCGCATGGCGCTCATGATGGCGGCTCCGCGGCGGCGAGCGCGTGGCGCAGGCCGATGCGCACCCCTTCTTCGACGATGTTCCAGCGGCCCGCCGCGCGCCAGGCATCAGAATTCTCAAGCCAGCGTCTGGCGCTGGCCTGGTCGCCGTTGCAATAGGCGGCCCAGGCGATCAGGCCCCAGGGGTAGTGGTCGCTTTCCCCGGCCAGCCATGGCGCGCCATAGCGTTCCATCCATAGCCGCCAGTAGCGGGCGCCGCCGGCGCCGCTGCGCAGCCCGTACAGCCACAGGTAGACCGGCGCTACCGCATTCGGATAGAAGCCGTAGGGCGTCGGCGGCATGCTGGCGCGTTCCGGTTCAAGGGCGCCGGCGGGATCGTAGCCGTAGCCGCGGCGCAGGCCGTCAAGCATGCTGGCGCTGGCCGGCAACGCCGCCAGCTGGACCGCGAAGCGCATGCTGGCGGCGCTGCTGCGGCGTAGCTGGTTCAAGACGCCGATGACTTCGACGTTGTCGGCGAAATACGCCGCGCTGCCGCCGGACAGGGCGTGGAATGTCTGCTGTGCCGGATTCCACAGGGTCGCCAGGTTTTCCAGGGATCTGACGCAGCTGGCGGCCAGCACTTCATCGGTGGGCAAGACTTCGGCTCCCAGCATGCACCATAGCGCATCGAGGGAGTCGTCGGCGTCTGCCGGGCCGCAAGCCAGCCAGTCCGCGGTGCCGCTGCGGCAGATGCGCGGAAAGGGGCCGTTGGCTTGCTGGAAAGGCAGCAGCCAGTGGCCGAAGGCGCTGGCCGGCGCAGCGACGTCGATGCCTAGCCGGTGCGCCGCCAGCAATGCCTTGAGCGCGAAGTAGGGCTCGACATAGTCGCCTTTGGCAAATACCGTGAGGGCGCCGTTCGGCGCGGCGAAATCGGTGAATGGCGGCGCATCCTCGGCGGCTGCCGTGGCGCCGGCAAGGCAGCCGATCAAGATGCACGCACGGCAGATCGAGGCCGCGCGCCAGCGCTTCCGGCCTTGATCAGCGGCCATGGGAGAGCTCCGCCGGCACCACCTTGGCGCCGTCTTGCGTGGTGATGACGCCATGCACCGTGCAGCCTGTGGCGATGGTCAGCTTGCGGCAGATCAGGGTGGTCGCCGCTCCCGGTGTGCCGATGCGGCAATCGGGGCCGATCACGATATCGTTCTGGCTGATCACGGGACCCAGCACGGAACAGCCACGGTCCAGCACGATGTCCTTGTTGCTGACCAGGCTGCCGGCGATACGGCTGTGCTCTCCCAAGTGCAGGTCGCCATAGGTCTTGATGTTGCCGGACACGCTGCTGCCGGGACGTATGCGGTAGGGACCGCGCACCACATAGTCGCCCGGCTGGTCGAGGGCAGCGGATTGCCGTGCGCCGTCATCCAGCACATGGCGCCGTCGCGGCGAGGGCGCCTGCGGCGCCGGCGCGGCGGCAGTGCTGGCGTCGCCGAAATGCATGACCGGCGCGCCGGCGCGCACAAAGCGGCTGCCGGCGCAGAAATTGAGTTCCTTGAGGGCGGTAATGCGGCCGTCGATCGCAGCGTTGCTGCCGACATGGATGCAGGGTGCATCGATCCAGCGATGCACCACGGTGTCGGCGCCCAGCGTGATGACGCCCTGTGCCGAGCAGGCGCGCAGGCTGGCGCCGTCGCCCACCAGCAGGTCGGCGGCGGCAAACAGGTCGGCCTGGCTGTGGCTGTCCGGCGGCAGCCAGGCATCGTGGATAAAGATGACGATGCCGTTCTTTTGCCGCAGCACTTTCAAGGTTGCCGGCGGATAGCCCTTGCCGGCATCGCCGTCCAGGCGCTGGTGGACCACGTGCAGCTTGTCGCTGATGTTGACGGTGCGGTCGGTCTGGATGCTCTGCAGTTTCGGCAAGTCGATGACCGGCATGGCGGCAATGGTGAGCCGGAAGCTGTCGGCGAAATAGCGCAGGTTGTTGATCTCGTTGCGCCTGACCGGCAATGGCGCGACATCGGTCGGGCGCAGCCATTCCTGCAGCGCCGGGATAAACGGCAGGCACATGATCAGCAGCACGCTGATCAGCAGCAGCGCCGGATAAGCCATGTTCAGGACACCTCGGCCGCCAGGCCTGGCAGCGCAGCGTCGCGCGGCAGGGCCAGTTCCTGGGCCGGCGCCGCCGGTGCCATCCTGAAGCGTTCGGTCTTGTGCCACACCAGCTCGCGCTTGCGCAGCGCATCCATGAACTGGCTCAAGGCGGCGCAGGAAATCGCCACCAGGCTGACCAGGAAGCCGAAGATATTCAGCGGCAGCAGACGGATGCGGTTGCGGTTGCCGTCCAGGTAAGTGGCGGCCGCCATTTCAAAAAAAGCCGCGTTGGTGCCAAAAGCGCCATACGCCACCATGCCGCTCAAGGCCAGCCAGCCGAACAGCCACTGGTGCGAGGTCATGAAAAACTGGATGATGGTGATGCTCCAGCCGATCACCAGCAAGGGCGGCATGATGAATACGCATAGCAGCAGTACGCCATCGGCCCTTTCGCGCAGGCTGATGCGCGGGTTCTTCAACAGCTGCATCAGGTTGCGGCCCATGACCTGGTTGTGGCCGCGCGACCAGCGGCTGATCTGGCGGATCCGCACCGGCCACACTTCGGGCACTTCTTCGTAGCATTCCGAGCGGTTCTGGTACACCGTCTTCCAGCCATGCTGCAGCAGGCGGAAGGTGACATCAGTGTCTTCCGCCAGCATGTCGCTGTTCCAGCCGCCGATTTCTTCCAGCGCGCAGCGCCTGACGCCGCCCACCGTGCCGCCGTACTGCGGCACCAGACCCAGGTTCATGCGCGCGGCCTGGTCGACCTGGTAGCCGCCGGCCCGTTCCAGGTCGAGCAGGCGCGTGAGCAGGTTGGCGCCGGCATTGAGCGGCACCACGCGGCCCATGATGGCGCCCACTTCGGGATCGAAAAACGGCGCCACCAGCTGCTTGATCAGGCCGCGCGCGGGCAGATAGTCGGCGTCGAAGACGATGATGATCTCGGCTTCGATCCTGGCGGTGGCGTCGCGCAATGCCGCCGCCTTGCCGGGCCGTCCGCTGTCGCGGTGGAACAGGGTGAAGCGGCCGGGATGGCTGGCGGCGATGCGGTCGATGATGGCGCGGGTGCCGTCGGTAGAGCGGTCGTTGACCGGCATGATGATCAGCTTGTCGCGCGGATAGTCGACCTCCAGCAGGGCGTTCAAGGCATCGGCGATGACCCGTTCTTCATTGTGGGCGGCGACGCACACCACGACCGCCGGCCAGGTTGCCTGTTCGATGTCGAGGTAGGGCTGGCGCTGGCGTCCGAACAGGCGGTTGAGAGTGAACAGGTAGTGGCGCACGGTATAGATTACCAGCAGGAATATGATACCCGCCAAGATCGTGGTCATCAGGTCCAGGCCTGCTGTGCGGACATCCAATGTCAGGGAAGATGCGTGCGCCTTGCCGGCTATCGCCAGCAGGCCAGGGATGAACAGGAAAGCGAGCAGGCAAGCGGGCAGGCGCGGCATGGCGGCCATCGGCCGCCGGCATGGCGCCGCATTGCCAGGAATACCGAGCCTGTTGTCCATATTTCCCCCTCGACGCAAGCCGCGCGTCTAGATTTTTTTGAGTCTAGATTTTTTGAAAAATCTTCGCGACCAGGCGTGCCTTTTCCAACGGTTCAATTTTCACTGCCCCAAATTCATCGATTTCCCTGCCGCACAGCACGCTGGCGATGCGCTCCGCCGCGTGACCGTCGCCATAGGGATTGAGGCGTTGCGTCGCGTTCTGCCAGACGATGTCGTCCTCATACAGCCGGGTCACCGCGGCGACAATGCGGGCCGAATCAGTGCCGACCAACTGTACCGTGCCGGCGGCTACCGCTTCAGGCCGTTCCGTGACGTTGCGCATCACCAGCACCGGCTTGCCCAGCGACGGCGCCTCTTCCTGCACGCCGCCGGAATCGGTCAGGATCACGTGCGCGCGTTGCATCAGCCGCACAAACAGCAGGTAGTCCAGCGGTTCGATCAGATGGATATTCGGCAGCTGCGCCAGCGCCGCCTGCACTGGCCCCTGGACGTTCGGATTGAGGTGCACCGGGTAGACAATCTGGATGTCCGGGCGGCGCGACAGTGTTGCCAGCGCGTCGCAGATTTCGGCGAAGCCCGGACCGAAATTTTCGCGCCGGTGGCCGGTCACCAGCAACAGCTTTTTATCGGCGCGCAGGTAAGGGAAATGGGCGTCCAGGCGATCGCGCAGCTTGTAGTCAAAGGCGATAGCTTCGACGGTCAGGCGCAGCGCATCGATGACCGTGTTGCCGGTGACGACCACGCGGCCGGCGAGGTGTTCCGCCGCCAGGTTGCTCTTGGCCATGGCGGTGGGCGCCAGCAGCAGGTCGCTTACTACATCGACATAGCGCCGGTTCATTTCCTCTGGCCAGGGCTGGCTCAGGTCGCCGGTACGCAAGCCCGCTTCGACATGGGCCACCGGGATGCGCCGATGGAAGCCGGCGAGGGCGGCGATCATGGCAGTGGTGGTGTCGCCGTGCACCAGGATGCGGTCCGGCCGGGTAGCCTCGAGCACCGGATCGAGCAAGCCGATCAGGCGCGCGCTCAAGCCGTTCAGGGTCTGGTCTGGCTGCATGACGTCGAGACTGTGATCGACCTTGATGTCGAACAGGTCAAGCACCTGCTGCAGCATCAGCCGGTGCTGGCCGGTGACGCACACCAGCGACTGGATGTCTGCCTCCAGTGCAAGCGCGCGCACTACCGGCGCCATTTTCACGGCCTCCGGACGGGTACCAAAGATAGACAGAACTTTCACTTTATATACTCGGTTGTGCGAGTGAAAAAGCCGGCCTGGCGAAATCTGTTTCGCCAGGGCCATGGTGTTCTTGTTGCGCGCGCCTATCCGGCATGGGCCCCGAACTGCAGGGAAGTCGGCTGCCCGTGACGATGGCTTTGGGCAGCGACAAGCATCACATTGATGCTGAGTTGTTTTTACAAAGAAATTTCCATAAGGAAATATTTGTTCACTATAGATGATAATGTCGATTAATGTAAATCTTATAATAAGGATGGAAATTTAACTGTTACTTATTGTTAGAAATTTAATTCGTATGGGAAATACGGAGGACGCCGGCTGCAGCTGATCCTGGGAAGGCGCTTGTTCTTTCTGTGTGAAAGTTAAAGCGGCTGCGGCACCATGACATTGCCGGCAAATAAAAGGTAACAATAAAGTGACTATGCCCGTCTGTGCACAAGCCGGGCATGGTCATTCCCGAGCACGCGCAAGCATGGTCCGGATTTCACCGCTATCATTACGAGCATTGCGCTTTCGGCGCGGCTCGTTTCATCCACCTCTCGCACGGCATCCCATGCTTTCCACTCTCCTGATTCTCAATCCTTTGTCTGAACAAGGCCTGCAGCGCATCAAGCAAGTCTGGCAGGTTGTGTATGCCCCCACGGCCGCGCAGCGCAGCGAGGCCATCGCCAGCCATGCGCAGCAGATACGGGCGGTGCTGACCATCGGCTCGATCGGCCTGTCGGCGCAGGATATCGCCGCCTTGCCCCAGCTCGAATTGATTTGCGCGCTCGGCGCCGGTTTTGAAAACATCGATCTGGCGGCTGCGCGCGAACGCGGCATCACGGTCGCCAACGGCGCCGGCACCAACGACGCTTGCGTTGCCGACCACGCCATGGGCCTGCTGCTGGCGACGGTGCGCGGCATTCCGCAACTGGGCGTGGCGCTGCACCAGGGCATCTGGCGCGACGCGCTGCCTTTGCCGCCCAGCGTCTCCGGCAAGCGCCTGGGGATCGTCGGACTGGGCACCATCGGCAAGCAGATCGCGCGCCGCGCTGCCGGTTTCGACATGGCCATCGGTTATCACAACCGTGCGCAGCGCAATGATCTGCCGTTCACTTATTTTGCTACGCTGCTGGCCCTGGCGGAATGGGCGGACTTCCTGGTGATCGCCACCCCGGGCGGCGCCGGCACCCGCCATATGGTGGGCACGGCAGTGCTGGATGCCTTGGGGCCGCAGGGCTTCATCGTCAATATCGCGCGCGGCAGCGTGATCGACACCGCCGCGCTGGCGCAAGCTTTGCGCGAGGGCCGGCTCGGCGGCGCCGGTCTCGATGTCTATGAAAGCGAGCCTTTGCCGCCGACGGAATTGCTGGATTTGCCGAATGCGGTGCTGACGCCGCATGTGGCCGGATGGTCGCCGGAATCGGTGGCGGAAACAGTGCGACTGTTCCTGGAAAACAGCCAGCGCCATTTTTCCGGACAGCCGGTATTGACGCCAGTCTGAAGCAAAAAAAAATCCGGCGGCTGCCGGATTTTTATCGATTGCCGCCAGAGTCGTAGGATGGGCAGATTTTCTGCCCACGCTGAATGCACTCTTCGATTGGTCTACGTTCCGCGTGGGCAAAAAATCTTGCCCACCCTACGATCGCGGCGCATCAGTTCAGGAATTTCTTGTCTTTGGTGATCATGGTCATGTCGACGAATTTCGAGCCGCTATGATTGCTGGCGCTGAAATTGATGTCGAAGCCGCCGCCGTTGTAGTTCTTGTTGTTGATGCTTTCCAGCGCCTTCACCAGTTTCGCGCGCGTCAGGTCCTTGCCCGCCCGCTTCAAGCCTTCGACGAATACCTTGGCGGCGATGAAGCCTTCCAGGCTGGAAAAGTTGACGTCCTTGACGCCGGCTTTGTCCATCAACCTGGCATATTCGCCCACCACCGGGCTGGATGAACTCCATGGGAACGGCACCACCTGGGAAATCACCACGCCTTCGCCATCCTTGCCCAAGGCGTCGGCCAGGGCCTGGCTGCCGACGAAAGAGACGTTATAGAACTGGCCGGTGTAACCAGCCTTGCGCATTTCCTTGATATAGGCCGCGGACGAGGCGTAGGCGCTGATCTGCAGCACGGCAGCAGGGCGTTTCGGCAGGATCTTGGCGACCGCCGGCGCGACGTCGGTGCTGTTGCGCTCGACGGTGGCGGACTCCACCAGCTCCAGGTTCATCTTTTTCAAGGCGCGCTGCACGCCTTCCAGTCCGGCGCGGCCGTAGGCGTCGTTCTGGTAAAACACAGCGATGCTCTTGATGCCGACATTGGCCAGCTTTTCCACCAGGTGCTCGGTCTCGTCGAAATAACTGGCGCGGATATTGAAGACCTCGCGGTTCAGCGGTTCGCGCAGCGATTGCGCGCCGGTCACCGGGGCAAAGAACGGTACGCCGGCCTGGGTGAAAATCGGCAGCGCCGCATTGCTGGTCGGCGTGCCGACATAACCGAACAAGGCGAAGACATCGTCTTTTTCAATCAGGCGCTTGGTGTTGGCGGCGGCCAGATCGGCTTCGTACTTGTCGTCTGCCTTGACGATTTCAATGCGCCGTCCAAACACGCCGCCTTGCTCGTTCACCGAATCGAAGTAGGCTTTGGCGCCGGCATTCATCTGGATCCCCAGCTGCGCGGCAGGACCGGAAAACGCCGCAGACTGTCCCAGCAGGATTTTCTGGTCAGTGACGCCGGATTCGGCAAAGCTGGACAACGGGCTGCAGGTGCCGATGACAAGCGGCAGCAGGAAGGAAAAAAGACGAAGTCGGGAAACCATAAATAGCGCTTTCTGATGTTGATCAAGCGATGCACAGCGGCGGCCTGATTCGCTGCCGCCATTGCGCATCGCCGCCTATTATAGGTTTATTGCTAGAAGAAAACAAAAAAATGACCGAATTTAACGGTAGTTAGCGTTTTATTAGCTACGTAGTACTACTTAAAAGTGAGCGCAGGATGACTTCGCTGCCGCATACATGCCCCATGCGGACGAACCTGTGCTCGCAACCGGCACGCTGTTCTTCAGCACTGATGCCGCTCAATGCATATTCGATCTGATGGTAACCTCCATGCAGGAACATCCGGCGCATAGCCACTGCCTGGCGAGGCCAAGTCAAAAGAATGAAAATTGCCGAGGCTGGAATTCAAGCTGACGGCGACGGTCTATCTGCGGCACGGGCTGAAGCGTAGGCCCGCCGCAAAACCCGATAAGGAATAAAAATGACGTATGTTTCAATGCACGGTGTCATCGCTTTCGACGCCATCCAGAATACCCGCGATCTGGGCGCCTACCTGGCTGCCGATGGCCGCCGCATCCAGGCGCGCAGATTGCTGCGCGGCGCCAATCCGGGTCTAGCGTCGGCGGCGGATATCGAAAAACTCAGAAGCTACCAGCTCGACCTGGTGATCGACTTCCGCAGCGAAGCAGAAAAGCAGGCTGCCGAAGCGCCATTTGCCGCAGCGTTCGCGTGGATCGCCGATCCGGTCATGGTGGGCAATCTGTCGCAAGAGACGCTGCTGCCACTGCTGCGGAATGGCAGCGCGGAACATAGCAGGCAATTCATGCTCGATTTTTATCGTGCTTTTCCAGTCAACTACCAAGCCCAGTTCGGCCGCTTCCTGCGACTGGCCGAGCAGGGAAAAACCATGCTCTACCACTGCACTGCCGGCAAGGACCGCACCGGCTTCGCCAGCGCGCTGCTGCTGTCGGCGCTGGACGTCGGGCGCGCCACCATCGTCGCCGATTATCTGGAGTCGAACCGGCACAATGCCGGCGCCAGCGCCAAGGTGCTGGCGCAGCTTTTCAAGGCCGACCTGGCGCCGGAAATCATGACTCCCTTGCTGAACGTAGAGGCAGCCTACCTGGAAGCGGCGCTGGCGGTCATCGATGAAGAGTATGGCGGCATGCAGCATTACCTGCGACAGGTGCTGGATGTCGATGTCGAGCGCATCCGGCGCAACTATCTGGTTTGAACCGATAAATTCCCTGTTTCCGGTTTAGCTCAAAAAAAAGCCACCGGCATCGCCGGTGGCTTTTTGCTAGCCGCGAAGGCTACGCCGTGTTTACCACATGATCACGCGTTGCTCAGGCGGCAGGTACATCTTGTCGCCCGGCTTGACATCAAACGCGCTATAGAAGCCAGGCTGGTTGCCCAGCGTGCCGTTGCCGCGGAAGCGTGGCGGCGAGTGCGGATCGGTTTTCACGTAGACGATGGCTTGCGCATCGCGCACCTTGCCGCGCCATACCTGGCCCCAGCCCAGATACAGGCGCTGGTCGCCGGTGAGGCCGTCGATGACCGGCGGCGTCTTGCCGTCCAGCGACAGGTGGTAAGCCTTGTAGGCGATCGCCAGGCCGGAGTTGTCGGCAATGTTCTCGCCCAGCGTCAGTTCGCCGTTGACCTTGTAGCCAGGAACCGGGCTGTAGGCATTGTATTGTTCCACCAGGGCCTTGGTCTTGACCGCGAATTTCTCGTGGTCTTCCTTGGTCCACCAGTCGCGCAGGTTGCCGATTTCATCGTACTGGCTGCCCTGGTCGTCGAAACCGTGGCTGATTTCATGGCCGATGACGGCGCCGATGCCGCCGTAGTTGACCGCGTCATCCGCGTTGGCATTGAAGAACGGCGGTTGCAGGATCGCTGCCGGGAACACGATTTCATTGAGTTCCGGATTGTAGTAGGCGTTCACGGTCTGCGGCGTCATGCCCCATTCGGCGCGGTCGACCGGCTTGCCGAGCTTGTCGATGTTGCGCTTGAATTCGAATTCGCTGGCGCGCATGGTGTTGCCGACCAGGTCGTCACGCTTGATGGTCAGGGCTGAATAATCGCGCCATTTGTCCGGATAGCCGATCTTCAGCATCAGGGTCGACAGTTTCTTTTGCGCCTGCTTCTTGGTGTCCGGACCCATCCAGTCGAGGCCGTCGATGCTCTGGTTGTAGGCAGCGATCAGGTTGTGCACCAGTTTTTCCATGCGAGCCTTGTTCTCCGGCGGGAAGAACTGTTCGACATACAGCTGGCCCAGGCCTTCGCCAATGCCGGCTTCGACCACGTTGATGCCGCGTTTCCAGCGTGGCTCGTTTTGCGGTACGCCGCGCAGCACGGTGCCCTTGAACGCGAAGTTCTGGTCAACATATTGTTTCGACAGCTGGGATGCGTAGCCGCTCAGCACATGCCATTTGAAATACGCTTTCCAGACTGGCAGCGGAGTGTCCTGCAGGATCTTGTCGAGGCCCTTGATATAGGTCGGCTGGCTGATCACCAGGTAGCTGACCTTGTCTTTCAGGCCGGCGCCGGCCAGGTAGCCATCCCACTCGAAGTGCGGCGCCAGCGTGTGCAGCTGGTCCAGTTCCACCCGGTTGTAGGCCTTGACCGGATCGCGCAGCTCGACCTTGGTCCATTGGATCTTGGCCAGCGCGGTTTCCAGGGCCACGATGCTGGCGGCGTTTTTCTTGGCAGCCTTGTCGCCGGACATGGTCAGCATGGCTTCGATATGGGCGTGGTACTTGGCCAGCGTGTCTTTCAGCTTGGCGTCGTCGGCTTTCAGGTAGTAGTCGCGGTCAGGCAAGCCGAGGCCGCTCTGGCCGAGGTCGGCGATGACCTTGCTCGAATCCTTGGCGTCCTGGTGGATGCCGAGGTCGTAGGGCGCACTGACGCCGATGGCGTTCAAATGGGCGATCAGGCCCGGGATCTGTTTCTTGTCTTTCAGGGCGTCGACTCGGGCGAACTCCGCTTCGAGCGGCTTGATGCCGAGTTTTTCCAGCGCCGGCTCATCCATGTAGCTGGCGTACAGGTCGGCGATCTTTTGCTTGTTGGAGCCTGGCTGCAGGTCTTTTTCCGCGCTGACAGCATCGACGATGGTGTGCAGCTGGGTCAGCGAGTTTTCGCGCAGTTCGTAGAAGGCGCCCCACGACGATTTGTCGGCCGGGATTTCGGTTTTCTTCAGCCACGTGCCGTTGACGTAGCTGTAGAAATCGTCCTGCGGGCGCACCGCCAGGTCGGCGTTCGCCATGTCGATGCCGCTGGCCAGCTTGGCCGAGCTGGCCACGCTGGCGGCCGCTACGGTACGCGGTGTTTGGGCAAAACTGGCGGTCGAGCTGGTATAGCCTGCAACCAGTGTCAGCACCGCTGCACAGATGAGAGAGCGTTTCACGAGTAAGTAATCCTTATGAGAAGTCATCGGAAAAAAACAGCCTGGTAAGGCATTCTAAAAACTATTGCAAATCTTTGTCTACTGCTTATCCGTTTTTAACGCAGAAGCGCCGCCGGATCTTGTTTTTCGCGCAAGGCCGTGCACAGCAAGGTCTTTTCGCGGGTTTGTGCGAGGCCGCGCTCGGCCCCCGGCAACTGCTTCAGCAACGGCTGGAAGAAGCTGTTCATGCGGTCTGCCTCGCTTTGCGAACAGCTGTCGCCGGCCACCAGGTCCGGCAAGCGGCCGCCGGAGGTTTCACCGCTGCGCTTGATCAGTTGTTCATGGTTGAGTGTAAACCACTTCCACAGCGCTTCGCGACCTTCGCCATCTTCCCGGCTGGCGCGCAGCAAGGTGCTCATTTCACCGACCTTGACCAGCGGGTCGAGCGCCAGATTGCGCGCACGCTGGGCATTGGCTGACGCGGTGGCGGCGCCCAGGCCGCTCAGGATCGCCATGCGCTGGGCCGGCTCGCTGGTATTGCCGAGGGCCTTGATCAAGACGTCGACGGCCGGCGTTCCCTGTTCCTGGGTGGCGACCGAAAGCGCTGTGCGCAGCAGGTCAGGATTGGCCGCCGCCAGGTCGAGCTTGCCGTCGGCGTTTTTCTCCAGCGCCTTGTCGCCTTGCGCCAGCAGTGCCTTGCGCACTTCCGGCAACTTGATGTCGAGCGCCAGGAACTGGGCCAGCGCTGCGCGCAGCAGCGCATCGTCCTGGCTTTCGCCGGCGCGGCGCTGGTAGCCGAGCTGCTGCAGGCGCGGCAGATACATTTGTCGGGCCAGGGCGGTCAGGCGCTCGCGCTGGGGAGCGTTGCGGACTTCGTGTTTCTCCAGCCATTTGAGGGTCGGGATCAAGGCCGTCGCTACTTCGCGCGTGACGGACTGCGCCAGCTGCGGCGCCGCTGCCAGCACGGCTGCTGCATCCAGGTCGCCGCGGCCGAAGCCGGCGTTGATGGCGTCGGCGTAAGCCAGTTGCTCAGTGTCTGGCAGCTGCGTCAGGTTGCTGGTCAGGCGCGCCAGGTCGGCGCGCGCCATGTCAAAACGATAGTAACCGGCGGCGTCTGCATTCGGCATGTACCAGCTGCTGGCGGTGGCGCCGGGCAGCACCATCTTGCCCTGCGCCTGGTCCAGCAGTTCGCATTGGGTCTTGGCGTCGCCGCCGGCAACGCTGTAGCGTACGCAGACCGGGATGCCCCACAGCCGTTTGGCGTCGCCGGCAGAGCCCAGCGGCAGGTAGCGCTGCTGTTTCAGATGCAGCACGGCCTTGCCGTTTTCCATGCTGAGCGTGGTTTCGACCAGCGGCACGCCGGCCTGGTCGAGGAAGCTCTGCATGGCTTTGCTGAAGCGCTGGTCCTTGCCGGAAGCCTTGGCCAGTGCGCTCACCAGGTCATCCGCGGTGGCGTTGGCAAATTGATGCTGTTTGATATAGTTGCGCACGCCCTGGCGGAAGGTGTCCGCGCCAAGGTAGCGCTCGAACATGTTCAGCACCGCGGCGCCTTTCTGGTAGGTGATGCCGTCGAAGGCGGTTTCGATATCGCCGTTGCCGGTAATCGGCTGGCGGATCTTGCGCACGCTGACCAGGCTGTCGCTTTGCATGGCGTAGTTGGCGCCGTTGATCAGTTCCAGGTCGGCGCGGTATTCCGGATGCAGCTGTTGCGTGATCTTGGCTTGCATCCAGGTGGCGAACGCTTCGTTCAGCCAGATGTCGTCCCACCAAGGCATGGTGACGGTGTCGCCGAACCACTGGTGCGCCAGTTCATGGGCGGTGACGTTGAACGAACCGCGCACATTGTTGGCCGGCGAATTGGCGTCCAGCAGCATCAGGTAATCGCGGAAAGTGACCAGGCCGGGATTTTCCATGGCGCCGGCGGCAAAGTCTGGCGCCGCCAGCAGGTCGACTTTATCGAAGGGATAGCCGAAGCCGAAATAATCTTCCAGCGCCGTGATGATGGCAGGGGTCTGCGCCAGCGCCGGCTTGATGCGCTCGCCTTCGCCATGCGGCGCAATGCCGCGCAGCGGCGTCGCCTGGGCGCGCCATTGCGTCGCCGGAATCTGCTGGCCGGCGACGACATCCCACGGGCCGACGGCAAACGCCACCAGATAGGTCGGCAGCGGTTTGGTGGCGGCGAAGCTGAGCTTGCGCCAGCCCTGTTCCAGTTGCTGTTCTCCTATTTGGCGGGTGTTGGCCACTGCGACCTGGTTTTCCGGCACCGTCAGGCTGAGCGTGAACGGGGTCTTGAAAGAGGGTTCGTCAAAACCAGGGAAGGCGTAGCGCGCGCTGATCGCTTCCATCTGCGTGATCACATACGGCGCGCCCTGGCTGCTGACCTTGTACACGCCTTCCAGCTGCTGATTGAATGGCGCACTGTACTCAAGCACCATGCGATAGCGGCCGGCCGGCAGGGTCTGGCCAAACTCCACGGTGGCGACGCCTTCCTTTTGCGCGGCGACCTTGTATTGCGCGGCATGGACCTGGTTTTTGCTGTCGCTCAGCGTGACTTTGCCGACGTTCAGGTCCTGGCCATGCAGCCACAGGTGATCGGCGGCCTGCTTGAGTTCGATATCGATGGTGGCGCTGCCGGAGTATTCGGACTGGCGCGGATCGACGCGGAAATCGAGTTGGTATGCCAGGGGCTGAGCCCAGCGTGGCAGTTTTCCCAGCGGTGCAGTGTCATTCGGGGTCGCCGCTGTGGCGTTGAATGATGCGATGCTGAGGGCGAGAGCGGCTAGTGTGAAACGACGGGTAGTACACATCACAGGTCAAATCCTCCCAAATTTTGTCTTGGGATTCTAGCGCGCACTACGGTGATTCGCTAGGAAAATAGTATGAACATAAAAAGTAAAAAAATCCGCACCGGCGCGCGCTGGCTGCTTCCCCTTGTTTAGCACGCGGATGCTGGGTTTCGGGCGGGTGCGGCGGCTTATCTCTGTCAGCTTGCCTTATCTGGAATAAGCAAAGGTGATAGATGCGGTGCGCCATCTTCGCCGCGTAAGGGGAAGTGCAGCACGAACATCGCGCCACCCAGCTCCGAAGCGGCGACGCGTACGCCACCGCCAAGCCGTTCGGCGATTTTCCTGACGATCGCCAGGCCCAGCCCGTAGCCGCCGGTGGCGCGGTCGCGGCTGCGGTCGAGGCGGTAGAACGGTTCGAAAATCCGTTCGCGGTCGTTGTCAGGAATGCCGACGCCGTCGTCTTCCACGATCAGCTTCCAGGAAGCGGCGCCGGCCTCGGCGCGCACCCGGATGGTGCTGTGGGTATAGCGCAGGGCATTTTGCAGCAAGTTGGAAAAAGCACGTCCCAGGCTGCGCGGTTCGATCACGACTTCTTGCACGGCGGGCGCGATCTGCCAGACGATGGTGCAGTGGCGCAGGCTGAGTTCTTCGGCGGAGACGCCGGCGGCGGCGCGCAGGAAGTCCTCCAGCACGATTCTTTCCCGGCTTTCCGGCCGGGTGGCCTGTTCCAGCATGCTCAGCGTCAGCAGTTCGCCGACCAGGATGTCCAGTTCTTCGACATCCTTGCGCATGGCCTTGATGCGCTGATGCGTCTTGCTGTCGTCGGTGGTGTCCATCAGGTTGACCAGGGCGAACTCCAGCCGCGCCAGCGGCGTGCGCAGCTCGTGCGAGGCGGCGTTGACCATGTCTCTCTGCGCCGTGATCAGCGCACCGATGCGGTCGGCCATGTTGTTGAAGTAGGCGCACAGCTGCTTGATCGAGGAATTCTCGGACAGCTTGGCGCGCGCGTCCAGCGCGCCGTCGCCGAAGCGGGCGGCGGCGATGCGCAGCTTTTCCAGGTCGCGCCAGTGCGGCGTCAGCCATACCAATATCGCTCCCAGCATGACGCTGAAAATAATCACGTAGGCAAGCGCTTCCATCCAGCCGGACATCTGCGGATGAACCTCCAGGATGCTGCCGTCATTCAGGGTGATATAGACATTGGTGCGGTTGATGTCGCCGTTGCCGATCCATGCCAGACCGTTTTGCGTCAGTTCCTGCCGGGTCTTCGCCGGTAGCGAGTGTATCTCTGCTTCCGGCATGCGGCGGTAGCGCTGCTGGTTCAAGCGGTTCATGTTATCCAGCTTGGCCTGCTGGGCGCCGTTGCGGACCGGACCCAGATACTCGCGCAGCAGTATCGCCTCGCTGATGTACTCGCGCTGCATCTGGGCCGTGAATTGCGCCGAGAACAGATAAGGGAAGCCTTTTTGCACGAAGACGATCGACAGGATCGACAGGATGGCGACGATCAGGTATAGGCGTATCAGGATTCTTAGCATTATTCGTCCCAGGCGATGGGGCTGAACAGATAGCCGCGGCCCCACACGGTCTTGATTTTGCGCGGTTCGTTGGCGTCGTCGTCGAAGCATTTGCGCAGGCGCGAAATGCTGACGTCGACGGTGCGGTCGAGACCGTCGAAGCCGATGCCGCGCCAGCGCTTGAGCAATTCGTCGCGGCTGAGGACCTTGCCGGCGGCCTGCACCAGGATCACGAACAGGTTGTAGTCGGCGGTTTTCAGGTCGACTTCCTCGCCTTTCCAGCATACCTGGCGCGCCGACAGGTCGATCTCCAGTTCGCCGAACTGCAGCAAGGTGCCGCGCGCCGGCTGGTCGCGCAAGTCCATCCAGCGCAGGATCACGCGCAGGCGCGCCAGCAGCAGGCGCGGCTCGACCGGCTTGAGCATGTAGTCGTCGGCGCCGATTTCGAGGCCGGCGACCTGGTCGAAAATGTCGGCGCGAGCGGTCAGCATCAGCACCGGCAGCGCCGAGGTCTTGCGGATGGCGCGGCAGATATCCATGCCGTCCATGCCGGGCAGCATAAGGTCCAGCACCACCACATCCGGCTGTTCGCGGGCGATGGCGTCCAGCGCCAGGTCGCCGCGCAGCACCAGCGTCACTTCAAAATCGTAACGGCACAGGTATTCCGATATCAATTCGGCAAGCCGTGCATCGTCCTCGATCAATAAAACCTTCTTCATGCGATTTTTCCTTTTTTTCATCATAGCGTCTCGCTCGGGCTGCTGATGAAGCGATTACAAACAAACACATAAATGCCAAGGATCCGTACATATTCCCCACTAATGCTGCACAGACATGCGGCTCCGGCTTGTCGACAATGTGGACTGTCAATGCAATACCGATCCGCATCACGAATTTGCTTACTTAACCCCGGAGAAACAATGAAACACCAGTTCAAGTCAATTCTCGTCGTCGCCCTGTATGGCGCCCTGGCCTCGCGCACCGCGCTGGCGCAGCAGGTGCCGGCGCCGTCCAAATCGTGGCTGCAAGACAGCCAGGTCACGATCGGACTGGGCGCAGGCGCCATGGCGCGCTACGCCGGCAGCGATGAATACCACGTGGTGCCGGTGCCGATACTGAAAATTGTGACGCCGTCGGGCTTTTTTGTCGACACCATGGAAGGCGCCGGCTACCGCTACGATATCAACGACATGTTTTTCGCCAAGGCGGCCATCGGCTACGGCGCCGGCCGCAAGGATTCCAACGACGGCTTGCAGCCCGGTTCGGCAAAACTGAGAGGCATGGGCGAGATCAAGGGCTCGGTGCTGGCCAATGTTGAGGCCGGCATCAAGCTGGGCCGCATCGGCACGCTGTCGCTGGCCATTTCGGAGCCGCTCAGCAACCGCGAACGCGGCCTCAGCTACCGGGCCCAGATCAGCAGCACCGTGCTGACACTGGCCAAGGACAATGTCAGCGTCAGCGCTGCCGCCATGTTCGGCGACGCCAAGTACAACCAGACTTTCTTTGGCGTCAATGCCGTCCAGAGCCGCAATTCGGGCTATGCCCAGTACACGGCGGAATCCGGCCTCAATGCGGTGAATGCCGCGCTGGTATGGACCCACATTTTCAACCGGACCTGGTCGGTATCCACCATGCTGGGCGCCACGCATTATATGCAAAAAGCCGCCGACAGCCCGCTGGTGCTGGACAAGACCAATTACAGCGGATTTACGACCGTTAATTATTCTTTTTGACCGAACCGGGACTGGTGCGCCGACATGGTATTTAATCTGTTTCCAAGATCGAAGTGGCTGCGCGACAAACTGCAAGCCGAGCAGCAGCGCTTGCCGGCTGCGCCGCCACGGATTTTCCTTACCGGCGTCACCGGTTTTGTCGGCGGTGCGATTGCCGCCGAACTCGCCGACAGCGACAGCTTCAAGGAAATGCTATTTCTGGTTCGTGCGCCATGCCTGGCCGAAGGGGTACGCCGGGTGCGTGGATCGATCGCTCGTTTCGTCCCGGCCGACATGCCGCTGCACATCGCGGAAAGCCAGATCATCCTGGCTGACCTGAGGGATGCGCAGGCGTTTAGCGATGCGCGCCTGGAGCAGGTCAGCCATGTGATTCATTGCGCCGCCGTGACCTCCTTTGCCGAGCGCACGGACATCTGGGAAATCAATGTCGACGCCACCATGCGTCTGGCCGAGCGCTGTTCCCGGCTGCCGGGCTTGCAGCGCTTCGTGTATGTCGGCATGGCCATGGCGTGCGGCGTGGCGCGCGGGCCGGTGGTCACGGAAAGCCTGCGGCTGCCGGTCGAGCGCGCCCATCTGGTGCCGTATACTGCCTCCAAGGCGCAGGCCGAAAATCAATTGCGCGAGCTGTTCCCGGAGTTGCCGCTGGTGACGGTGCGGCCGTCGATCATCGTCGGCCATTCGTCGCTTGGCTGCAGGCCATCGGCCAGCATCTTCTGGATTTTGAAAGTGGTGGCGCAGCTGAATCGCTTCGTTTGCCCGCCAAGCGCCTATCTGGATATCGTGCCGGTCGATTACTGCGCGCGTACGATTGTCGCCCTGACCTTGAAGGCAAGGCTCAGATTTTCCGCATATCACATCTCCGCCGGGCGCAGCGGCAGCGTCATGGTAGAGCAGTTGCTGCAGGCTTTCCACAGCATGAATGTGGCGGCGCGCGGGCAGCCTTACGAACGCGTGTCGGAAGCCGCGCTGCAGCAGATGGCGCTGGCGTTTGGCGTGCGCCACGCCGTGCAAGGCAGCGCCACCAGGAGCGGCCGCAACGAACCGATCAACACGCGCATGCTGCACAAGGCGCTGATGCTGTACGGACGTTTTTCCAAGCTCAATTATGTGTTTGATGAGCGGCGGACTCTGGGCGAAGGGCTGGCGCCGGCGCCTTGCTTCCTCGAATATATCGGCCGCTGTGAGCGTAGCGCCGCGGGCATGTCGCTAAAGGCGCAGATGGCGTATGACTTCAAATAGATAGGAACATCTTTGCGCGGGAACAAAAAAACCCGCCGAGGCGGGTTTTTTATGCAACTTGCTTGCCGAAACTCAGGCGCGCTTGATAAGCCGCAGAATGAACAGCAGGATCACTGCACCTACGGTGGCCGTCACGATAGAGGCGATCCAGCCGCCGCCTACCTGAATGCCAAGTACCCCCGCCAGCCAGCCGCCGATGAAGGCGCCGACGATACCGACGATGATATCAACCAGCACGCCGAAGCCGCCGCCCTTGACCAAAACACCTGCCAGCCATCCTGCAATCGCGCCAACTATCAACCAAGCGATGATGCCCATAAGATTTCCTTTCAAAGTTGACCATGTTTAAACTACCCGGCAAGAGTAGCGTAAACATCATCAAATAAAGTCGTCCAATTGTAAAAGATAGATAAACCGGAAAATTGCTTTAGCGGCTGCGGCATTGCCGGAAAAACGGCCGCACATGCAAACAGGGCCAGGCAATCTGCCTGGCCCTGTCGTCTCAGCTGTTAGCTGCAAGCCTTGCCATGATCGGCGTGGTTGCCTGCTGCCTTGGCGGCTGCTTCTGTCATGTAGGAGCCGGCCTTGGTTTTGCCGTAGTACTTGCTGCCTGCGCAGTGGTATACCTTGCTCGAAGTATTGACCCAGACGTCGCCTGGATTAGCGCCGGCTGCAGGAGCGGTTGCAGCAGCTGCCGGTTTTGCTGGCGCCATTGCTGCTGGCGCTGCGGCGGCTGGCTTGGCCATGGCGGCAGGTGCTGCGGCCGGAGCAGCTGCTGGAGCAGCGGCAGGTGCGGCTGCGGCGGCTGCCGGTGCTGCTGCGGCTGCGGCGTACCACTCTTTTACGCCTTTATGGCCGGCGCAAGCGCCTTTCTTGGTAGCGTTGGAAGAATAGCTGCCGTCCTTGCACAGGCCGGTGCTGCCGGCTGGCGCTGCTGCCGGCGCTTGCGCGAAGCTGGCGGCGGAAGTCAGTAAGGCTGCTGCAACTGCTGCTGAAATAAACAATGCTTTCATTTTCTTCTCCATGGAGTAAATAGTGCTCATGTGTGTTGCTGATCTCAACACCTTGGGTGTCAATCTGTCTACTTGCAGCACGACCGTGCAACTTGTTGTGCGCCGCACCTGGCAATATGACCGAGGTAGGTAATCAACGCGGTCATCTTGGATATGGCTGACATAAACTTCGATACAAATGAAAACAATTGTGAGATTTTTACGTTCGCCGACGCTAATGTTATTAAAAATCTATCTATCCGCGAGCGCGCGGCCGGCAGCGGACTGCCGGCCGCATTCCGCTAGAACGCGTAGCGCGCGCCGATGGTGGCCGTATAGCGCGGCGCCAGCTGCACGCCGTTGACCTTTTGATAAACCGGCAACTGCACGAAGCCGTAGAGCGAGACCTGTTGCGAGATTGGCACGTTGATGCCGGGGCTCAGGTAGACCAGGGTGCCGCCGGTGCTGATGGTGTCGGCATTGGCGCCGACGTCGTGCAGCACGCGCCGCAGGTTGAGCTGGATCTGCGGCGTGAAGCTGCTGTTGCCGACGTAGCGCAGGCCGAGGTTCAGGTTGGCGCCGTCGCCAGGACGGTACTGGTCGCTGGAATTCAGCGCCTTCTGCACGATGCCCTGGGCGAAGTAATCCAGGTTCTGGCTCAGCGTATCCATATAGTAGACGCCGAGGATGGCATCGGTGGTGCCGCTGCCCGGCTGCAGGCCGCGATCGATGGCGACCGGCCCCGGCGCCGTCGGATCGCTGGACATGGCGGTATCGGTGTGGCTGCCGGTGGGCAGCTTGACGCCGAACAGGATGCCGAAGTTATGCTCCGGCGTGAAGCCCTGGTAACGGCCAATGAGCTTGATGTCGCCGATGCTGGAGGTGCGGGAATCATACTGGCCGCCGCCGGCGCCGGGCGTGATGCCGTCCGATGCGGTGCCCAGAGTGCTATGGCTGCGCATGATGTAGGGCAGCTGCAGATTGATGCCCCAGTCCGGATTGAAGCTGTAGTCCAGGCCGAGCGTCAGGTAGTTGTTGCGGGTGTATTTTTCCACTTCCTGTGGATCGCCGTTGTGGGAGATCTGGCTGGCGGCGGCGGGAGATATCTTGCCCGTGCCGCTGCGCAGCTGGTTCTGGTCCAGGTAATCGTAGCGCAGATCCATTTTCAGTCCGGATGAACTGCCGATGCCGAGGTTGTCCCAGTCGGAACTGAGGGTGCAGCCGCAGCTGGCGCAGGCCAAGGCGGTTTGCGGCAGAAAGGCAGTTAAAGATACGGCCGCGAGCGGCAGCAAGGCAAAGCGGGCGCGGCGAGAGAATGGCATTGCCATGGCAAAGGTCTTTCTTGTTCAAGTTGTAACGCGTAAAAACACGCTTTTACCGGGTGACCGGGTCAAAGTGTGCTGCAGATAACCAGATCAAGAAAAGACGGGCGGCCCGCGCGACTGCGGATGCAGCCGTACAACGCTGGTGTGCAGGGTGGCTACGGCTTGCGGAACATCGATGCTTTCGCTGGCCGGCAGTTGCCATTGACTGATGCCAGGCGGCAGGCCGATGTCGGCGGCATGCAGGAAGCACAGCAGGCAATGGCCCTGGTGATCCTGGTCCGGCGCTTCATGGCTGCCGCCGGCAAGCGCCTGCGTACGGCCGCTGACGCTGCACAATTCGCCCAGCCCGAGCGGCTGGCCGTGGGCAGCCGGCAGCAACTGCACCACGCTTGGCAGCAAGGCTGCAAACATGGCCAGGCAGATGGCAAGCTGGCGCAAAGGACGGGGCAGGCGGAACATGGATCAGGCAGGGCGTCGCGGTTGGCGCCGCGCCGGGATGGCGCGGGCAGCCGTATGTTAGCGCGTCGTCTGCGGCTCAGCAATAGACGCTGGCGCATGCACCCCATTTGCCAGCCGCGCAGGCTGTTGTGTTATTTTCAAGCTTCAGGATGGAGGTCGACCTTGAACAGATCCTTGCCGTCGATGTCGTGCAGCGAGACCGTCATGACTTTGCTCCTGGCGTCGATCTTGCCGACGCCGAAAAACTGCAGCAGCTCGCTGGGCGGGCGGTTCTGCTTCATGTCGCTGGGGATGCTGACGTAGCGCACGTCGGGTCCGAAGGTGCGGTCGATTTCGCCCGGGCCGAAAGTGCCGGCGTGCAGCGGCCCGCCGACAAATTCCCAGAATGGCTTGAAGTCGGTGAATTGCGCCTTGTCCGGCGCATAGTAGGTGGCGGAGGCGTAATGCACGTCGGCCGTGACCCAGACCACGTTCTTGATGTCATGCTGCTTGATGAACTTGAGCAGGCTGGCCACTTCCAGCTCGCGTCCGCGCGGCTTGCCATTGTCGCCGTTGGCCCAGGCCTCGAACGTACCCTGCGGCACATCCGGATTGAGATCGGGCACCACGATCGAGATCGGCATGTCGCTGGCGATGACTTTCCAGGTCGAACGCGAGCGCAGCAAGGCTTGCTTGATCCAGCGCAGCTGGGCGGTGCCGAGGAAGGCGGCGTCCTGCGTCAGCGCGCTTTGGCGATTCGGCGAGTTGGGACCGCGGTAGCTGCGCTCATCGAGCATGAAAACTTCCAGCAGCGGGCCGTAGTTGAACATGCGGTAAATCCGTTCCGGATCGCTGGGCTCGATGCGGAACGGATTGTATTCGAACATGGCGCGCTTGGCGTTGGCCGCCAGGGTCGACAGATCGCGCTGCTGGTAGCGCTGTTCGGCGGCGCCGATAGTTTGGCCCGGATACCAGTTGTTGCGCACTTCATGATCGTCCCATTGCACCAGGAACGGCACTTCCGCGGCGAAGCGGCGCTTGTTGGCGTCCAGCAAGTTGTAGGCGAAGTTGCCCCGATAGTCGTCCAGCGTTTCCGCGACCTTGGACTTGGCTGGCGTCACCAGGTTTTGCCAGAGCGTGCCGTCGTCCAGCCTGACTTCTTTTTCGATGACGCCGTCGGCGTAGATCTGGTCGCCGGAGTGGATAAAGAAATCCGGCTTGAAGCGGCGCATGGTTTCATAGATGCGGTAGCCGCCCCAGGCCTCGTTGATGCCCCAGCCCTGGCCGGCTTCGTCGCCGGAAAAGGCGAAAGTGATGTCGCGCTCGGCGCGGCCGGGAATCAGCAAGCTGCCGCTTTGCGGCGCGCTGTAGATCGCAGGATTCTGGATATCCTGGAAGCGCACCCGATAAAAAACGGTTTGTCCGCTGGGCAAGCCGCTGAGATCGACCCGTGCCGAGAAGTCGCTGCTGGAGAGTGCGATCGGGCCGTTGATTGTTTGAGCGTTGTGGAAGTTCTCGTTACTCGCATATTCCACCACCATGCGCGCGGGCCGGTCGGCGCGGCTCCAGATGATCGCCCTGTCGCGGCTGATGTCGCCGCTCATCACGCCGCTCGGCATTTGCGGACGCAAGCGCTCGGCTGTGACCAGGGCAGGCGCCGCGTTTTGTCCGGCGCTTTGCGCGATCACGCTGTGCAGCGGCGCGCCGCTCAGCAAAACGCCGGCGCCGGCACCGACCTTGCGTAGAAAAGTACGGCGTTTGTATGCTGTGGCGTCGTTCGGCATGGCGTGCTCGGCGGAAGAGGCGGAACGGTGATTTTATCGTGCCTGTGTTACAGGCAGATGAACTGTGGCCGATATGCATGAGGCAAAAAAAAGCCGGCCAGCGCAATGCTGTCCGGCTTCGCTGCCAATGCTGGAATTAATTGGACTTGACTGCTTCGACCTGCATCGCCAGCTTCACTTCCGGCGCGAATTTCGGCACGCCGTAGCTGATGCCGAAGTCGCTGCGGTTGAATTCCGCAGTGGCGTCGGCGCCGCATACTTCGCGCTTCAGCATCGGGTGCATGATGCACTTGAAGGAATTGATGGTCAGCTTGACTGGCTTGGTGACGCCATGCAGGGTCAGCTCGCCGTCGACTGCCACCGGCTTGTCGCCGTCGAACTGGATCGAAGTGCTCTTGTAGGTGACGTCAGGGAATTTCTTGACGTCGAACATGTCCGGACCGGACGCGTGCTCGTTCAGCTTGGCCATGCCGAAATCGATCGTGCTTGGATCGATATGGATATCGATGGCGCCAGTCTTGGCAGCGCGGTCCAGAGTGACCGTGCCGGTAGTTTTTTCAAACTTGCCGCGCCACACCGAAATGCCCATGTGGTCAGCCGCGAAGCTCGGGTAGGTATGGGTTGGGTCGATGGTGTAGGTGTCGGCTGCGGCAAAGGCGCTGGCGGCGCTGACGGCCAGCAGGGAAGCGATGATGAGCTTGAGTTTCATTGCGGGTGATCCTTTCGTTGGAATAATGTCTCTGCTTAGTTTGCTACAAGATGAAACTTGATAGTGATTTCGTCCGCTACCATGCTGGTGTCTTTCCATTCGCCTTCACCGATATTGTAGGTGAGCCGCTTGATCGGCAAGACGCCGTCGAAGACCTGGGCGCCGCCTTCTTTCTTGACGCTCAGGGGGAAGCTGACATCGGTGGTCTTGCCCTTGATGGTCAGCTTGCCGCTGACATCGTATTTGCTGCCTGCCGGCGCGCCGGCGCTGGCCTTGATCGAGCTGGCGACAAAACTGGCCTTGGCAAACTGCGCTGCATTGAACCATTCTTTCTTCAGCACTTCCTTGTTGTATTCAGGATCGCCGAGGTCGAAGCTGGCGATGTCGATGTCGACGCTGGCTTTGGCGGCAGCCGGCTGGGTGGCGTCGAAATCGATGGCCGGGCTGAATTTCTTGAACTTGGCTTCCACCGGCACATTCATCTGCTTGAAGACGATGGTGACGCTGCTTTTCGCCAGGTCGGCTTTCAGCGGCGCAGCCGGGGACGACCAGCTGGCGCCGAGGGCCAGCAGGCCGGCGGCAGTAGCGAGGGTGAGCTTTTGCAAGGTCATGAAGGTTCCTTGATTAAATTGATGGAGGACTAAGGCAGCATGCGTTTCAGCACGCCGTCGCGGTCGATGAAGTGATGCTTGAGCGCGGCCAGCACGTGCAGCGAAACGGCGCCCAGCATGATCATGTTGAGTGTGTAGTGGACCAGTTTCAGGACCGGCTTGAGATCCGGGTTGGCGGCGATCAGCACCGGCATCGGCCAGATTCCCAGGTAAGTCACCGGCACGCCGGCCGCCAGGCTGTAGAAATAGCCGGACAGCGGCACGGCGAAGATCAGCACATACAAGAGCACGTGCAAGCCGTGCGCGGCCAGTTGCTGCCAGGGCTGCATGCTGGCGGGGTAGGGCGGTGCGCCCTTGGCCTTGCGCCATAGCAAGCGCAGGCATGCCAGGCCGAACACTGTCACGCCCAGCCATTTATGCCAGGAAAAATATTTCAGCTTGGTGGGCGTCAGGCCGGGAATGTCGACCATGGTCAGGCCCAGCGTAAAGGCGGCAACGATGAGGATAGCGACCAGCCAGTGCAGCACGATGGCTGGGAGTGAGTAACGTTGCATAAAGTATCGGGACGTAAATGT
>Ga0210409_10000635_pt1 | contig 53308 bp, 47 predicted proteins | sample IncBWH17MmetaG_FD_161649 | JGI IMG/M metagenome (GOLD analysis project Ga0210409, IMG submission 161649) | Forest soil microbial communities from Barre Woods Harvard Forest LTER site, Petersham, Massachusetts, United States - Inc-BW-H-17-M | ecosystem: Environmental > Terrestrial > Soil >... | reverse complement strand
CTTATGTAATGCTATAGCGCTTCGAGCCCGCGCGGATGGTGGCAGGGAAGTTGGCGGGCGCATTGAGATCGACTGAACGGTTTTCAATGATAAAAAAACAAGCTTCGGGATATTGCCGATGGTGACGCTGCGTTCGATCAAAGAGGCAAGGGAACGCATCCGGGGCTCGATTGTGGTCACGCCCTTTGTGCATTCCGAAAAATTTTCGCAGCAGACGGGAAACTCGGTTTTCCTTAAGCTCGAAAATTTGCAGATGACCGGCGCGTTCAAGGAGCGCGGCGCGCTGAACAAGATCCTCCTGCTCACGGAAGATGAGCGGCGGCGCGGCGTGATCGCGGCCTCGGCGGGAAATCACGCGCAGGCCGTGGCGTATCACGCGACCAAGCGCGGCATCAAGGCGCAGATCTGCATGCCGCTGACGACGCCGCTCGTGAAAGTATCCGCGACGCGCGGCTACGGCGCGGAAGTCATTCTGGCGGGCGCGAATTACGATGAGGCCTGCGAGGAAGCCGTTCGCCGCTCCAAACAGTTCGGGCTTACCTTCATTCATCCGTTTGACGATGAGGCCGTCATCGCGGGCCAGGGAACGCTGGGCCTCGAAATGCTGGAGCAGCACTGCGATCTCGACGCCATCGTCATTCCCGTGGGCGGCGGCGGACTGATCGCAGGCGTGGCCTGCGCGGTGAAAGAAACCAACCCCAAAATAAAAGTGATCGGCGTGCAGTCTTCGCGGCTCGCTTCGATGAAGGCCGCGCTCGAAAAGAATGAGATCGTCACCCTGCCCGCGAACAAAACCATTGCGGACGGAATCGCCGTGCGCTCGGCGGGTACGCTGACGTTTCCTCTCGTCCAAAAATATGTGGACGAAATCGTGCTCGTGGATGAAGAAGAAATCGCCAGCGCAATTCTGCAATTGCTCGAAAAGGAAAAAATGCTCGCGGAGGGCGCCGGCGCGGCCGCGACCGCAGCTCTCCTCAATCGGAAAACACCGAATCACGGGAAGGAGCTCGGCGTTCTGGTCAGCGCGGGAAATATCGACGTTTCACTCCTCTCGCTGATCATCCGCCGTGGACTCGTCAAGGACGGCCGCCTCGTCCGCCTGCGAATCCATTTGCCAGATCATCCCGGAGCGCTGCAAAAGCTCGCCGGCGTGATCGCCGACCAGAAGGCCAACATCGTCGAAACGATGTATGACCGCGCCTATTACGGCGTCGTGCTCGGGGACGCCGTCATCGATATCACCATGGAAACGCGCGGCCCGGAGCACGTCGCGGACTTGACCGCCGCGCTCGAAGCTTCGGGCTACGCCTTCGAGCGCGTACAATAGAGCCTTCGATCGCCGGCCATCAAATCGATTCTCCGGGAAGGTTTTCCCATGACCACAACAATTTCCAATCCGCTTTCCTACTTGCATGAGCAACTCGCCGATCTCGAAGCCAAGGGCCTGCATTTCCGCTTGCGCGTTCTCGAAGGCGAGCAAAAGCCCGTCGCTAATTTCGACGGCAAAGAGGTCATCAATCTCAGCTCCAATAATTATCTCGGCCTGACCACGCACAAGGCGCTGCGTCGCGCCGCCATTGAAGCGATCCGCACGCACGGCGTCGGCGCAGGAGCCGTGCGCACCATCGCCGGCACCATGGACCTGCACATGGCGCTCGAAGAGCAGATCGCCAGGTTCAAAGGAACGGAAGCGTGCGTGGTCTTTCAGTCCGGCTTCACGGCCAACGCGGGAACCGTCGCGGCAATTCTCGGCAAAGACGATTTAATTCTTTCCGACGAGCTGAATCACGCGTCCATCATCGACGGCTGCCGCCTTTCGCGCGCGACCATCAAAGTGTTCAAGCACAAGGACGTCGCCGATTGCGAGCGCCTCTGCAAAGAAACTGAAAACTGGCCCGGACACAAGTTGCTGATCACCGACGGCGTCTTCTCGATGGACGGCGACATCGCCCCGCTCGCCGAATTGTGCAGCCTCGCCGAAAAATTCAATTGCATCATGATGGTGGATGACGCACATTCTTCCGGCGTGCTCGGACGCGGCGGGCGCGGCACCGTGGACCACCTCGCCTGCCACGGCCGCGTGCACATTCAGGTCGGCACGCTCAGCAAAGCGATTGGCGCAATGGGCGGATACGTTTGCGGCTCACGCGAATTGATCGATTTTCTGTACCACCGTGCGCGCCCCTTTCTTTTTTCCACCGGGCATCCCCCGTCAGTGGCCGCTACGTGCCAGGCAGCGTTCACGCTGCTCGATTCACCGGACGGAGAGAAGCTGCTCAAGAAGCTCTGGGCCAATACGAAATTCTTCCAGCGCCGTCTGAAAAAAGTCGGCTTTTCCACCGGCGCGACGCAAACGCCAATCACTCCTATCCACGTAGGCGAAGGAGCGAAGGCGTTTGAATTTTCGCGCCGCCTGTACGATGCCGGCGTCTACATTCCCGCCGTCGGATTTCCCACCGTTCCCGAAGGCAAGGCGCGGCTGCGCGCCATGGTGACGGCGACGCACAAGCGCGGCGACCTGGAGCGCGCCTGTGAAATCATCGCGAAAGTGGGCCACGCTCTGGAACTGGTTTAGCTTCTCTTTTTCTTCGCTTTTGTTTGCAAATTTGGGGCAAAAAGTGGAAGATTTTTACCTCCGTAGAAATTGCTCGCCTGTCTAAAAATGACTCAATTCTAATGTTGGCTTTAAGGGCACAGCATTCTCTATCTTACTCACATATAAGGAGTTATATCATGGCGAAGGAATTGCTCCCTTGTGCCAGTGCACTTTCATGGTGCAATTTTTGGCGGAAGAGACGCAAGTATTGGATTGCAACTCAGCCTTTAGGAGGGCCTTTATGAAGCGGATACTTACAGTTCTTGCCGTCGGAATGCTGGGAGCGCTCGCGACGGCCGCGCAAACAACGGCTTCGGGTCAAGCCGGCGCCTCGACCCAATCCCAGGCCGCGGCGCAGGCGAGCAAGCCTGGTGCGCAGGCTTCCGGCAGCGGCTCGATGGAAGCGACGTCGTCGGCGTCGGCAAACGCCAATTCGGCAAACAATTCCGCGAGCATTTCCAGCGGCTCGAAGATCGACGCGACGCTGGCCACTTCTCTTGACGCAAAAAGGAGCAAGCCCGGAGACGAAGTGGAGGCGCGCGCCGCGCAAGACGTCAAGCAGGACGGTAAAGTCGTGCTGAAGAAGGGCACGCGCCTCGTCGGCCACGTGACGCAAACGCAGGCCCGAGCCAAGGGGCAGACGCAATCTCAGCTGGGCATCGCATTCGATCGTGCCGTGCTGAAAAACGGTCAGGAAGTGCCATTTAACGCCTCGATTCAGGCTCTAGCCGCTGCGCAATCCGCGACGGCGGCTTCCTCCGGCGCCGATGAAATAACGGCTTCTGGTGCCGGGATGGGCGGGGCGCAAGGCACGGCGCGGAGCGGAGGCGGCCTTGTGGGCGGCGCAGCCTCGTCCGCACGCGCCACGGCTGGTGCCACTACGGGTGCTGTCATGAATACGGCCAGTTCGGTTCCATCGGCCGCCGGAGGGTCACTGAACACGGCTGCGCGCTCCACGGGCTCCGTGGGCGGGCTGACCTCGACGGGCCGGCTTGCGTCCAACAGCAGCGGTGTTTTCGGCCTGGAAGGCCTGTCGATCGATTCCGCTGCGACGAGTGCGACGCAGGGATCCATGATCGTTTCCGAAACGAAGAACGTCCACCTGGATAGCGGCACGCAGCTTCTGCTCGTTGCCACAAGCCAGTCCCGGTAAATCGTACAAGCAAGCAAATCAAAGGGGGCGCGGCGTCCCTGCAGGGCAGGGACGCCGTTCCTATTTTGGCCGCCAGTAGCGCGGGCTTCAGCCTGTGGGGGTTGATTTTCTCCAGGCGTGGCGTCTTCGAAGTCTGATGGAAACCCACAGACTGAAGTCTGTGCTACACAAGGCTGCCCTTCGGGACAGAGACTCTTTGCTCACGCCACGATTGGATTTACCTGCCGCAAATCATGCTCTATGCTAGCTTTATACGTGCCTACGAGGCTACCGTCTTGGCAGGGCGCTGCAATCTATTTGCGTCAGCATGCCGGTCGGATCAACGTCACCGGAGTCACATGGTCGGAATTCGGTCGAGCTGGGCAATTTGTCTGCTGGTCTTCTGCGTAGCGCTCGCGGGCTGCGGTGGCACCAATCAGCTCGGCTCGCAACCTCAAAACAACGGCAACTCGTCCGTCGTTTTGACCATGACCGACACCCCTCCCTCGCTCGTGACCATCCTTTCGGCCGAGGTAACGCTCACGGGGGCCACGCTGTCTCCCGGAAACATTTCCTTGTTTTCCGGGTCGACGACGGTGGAATTGACCCGGCTGCAAACCGACATCGCTTACATTGCCACAGCTGCGAATGTTCCCGCGGGAAATTACACGGCCGTGAATCTCACGTTCGCAAATCCATCGCTCACGTTTGAAAACGACATGGCGACCACCATCGCAGGCTGCGCCGTGGGTTCCATCTGCACGATTGTTCCGACCGCTACTACAATGTCGGCGACGGTTCCATTGACGGGGTTTTCGATCGCTGCCAAAAGCACCACGGGACTCCTGATCGACGTCAACCTGGACAACTTGCTTGACGCAATGTTGGTCGCAGATTTCAGCGCCGGGACGACCGTTACTTCCTTCACGCCTGGGGGGTTGGGAGCGCCTCCAGTCGGCGCGGAAGACGTCGTGGGTCAAGTCGGCAACATCAATCCTTCTAGCAATACATTTTCGCTGACGAACGCAACAACATCATATTCCTTGAAAGCAGACAGTACGTCGACCTTCCTTCAGTTTCCTACGGCCTCGTGTCCAACACCTGGCTTCCGGTGTCTGGTGAACAATCAAATTTTGAGTGTGGATATCGGCATCCAGTCGGACGGATCGATATTGGCGCGGAATGTTCTTTTTGAGGACGCGGACGGCACCGACGAGGAAGTCGAGGGCATGATTACCAGCACGAACGTGGGTTCGCAACAGTTCAACATCGTGGCCCTCACAATCTCCGCCACGGGTACGGGATTAAATATCGGCCAACCCGTGACCGTGCAATATTCGCCTCAGACAACTTTTGATGTGGATTTCGCCCACGCCGACAATTTGCCGCTGAGTACCACAGGTTTTCTTTTCGCTACGCCTGCGGACCTGGCCGTGGGCCAGCAGGTTTCGATCCGCCGAAACAGCGCTTCTTCCGGCGCTACGATCAAGGCGGACCGCGTCCGGCTCCGGTCATCCCGCATTACGGCAACGGTGCAATCGATCGGGTCGGGTATCATTGCCCTGTCAAGCCTCCCCTCGATATTCTCTGGAAATGGCGGCATCACTCGTATTCAGGCACAGACGTTCGTTCCAACGATTTTTTTCCAGATTGGCCGCAGCATCAATATTTCAAGCATCGCCATCAGTAACATCGTTTCGGTCCGCGGCCCGCTCTTCAACGTCAGCGGCGGACGAACCTTGATAGCGAGCAAAGTCGTTTTGAAGCCGTAAAGATCGCCGGACATCCTACCGCCCATAGATCTGCATAATTTATGCAGGAAGCGGCGCACTCGGCGCGCTCTCCACGCGCGACATCCGATAGAAGCCCAGCAGCACCGCGCCGGTCCCCCAAAGGAAGACTGCCAGCCACACCAGCCCTCCAAGGAAGGGAATTAGTCCAGCGAGGCGGAGGATCAGCAGGCCCACCGCCATTCTGCCTACCACGGCGCTCGTGACGGCCGGCGGCTGGCCCATAATCGTGTCGCCAAGCCACGTGCCGACAAACACTTGAGCCACGTACAGAATCGGCGCATAGGCCATGACGGCTGCCACTCCCGCGCCTATTCCAATAATTATCAGAAGCACTCCGAGCACCAGCAGGGACGCGCCGGCAATCAGCGCCAACGCCCCGACTCCGATGGGCAGACCTATGCTCCCGGCCTCGCGCAAGGTCGCGCGGAAAAAGCCGGGAAAGATGACCAGGAGCAAAATTCCAACCAGCAATGCCCCTCCGTAACCAAAAATTGCACGGACCACCACGCGCCCCGTTGACCGCCTGTTCCTCTGAACCTCCTGCGTGATTTCGGTGTGGATGGGACTTGCCAGCTTTGCTCCCGATTGCACCACGGGCTGTTCGCGGCCCTCGAATGTCGCCGGCCCTCGAATTTCCGCTCCGGAAGCCACTACAAGGCTCCCTCCTCGTATCCACACCTGTCCGCCGATCAAGCCGTCAAGATCGGTCCTGCCCACCAGTCCAAGCAGGTCGCGTTGTATCTTGCCGTCCAGGTCCGTTTCGCCCGCGAGCACGATCATTCCGCCGCCCACGTTTGCTTTGGAGATAAGATCGACCGAGCTGCCAAACGCCGAGACGTTCTTTGCGACGTTTCCTTGCAGGATCACGCCCCGTGAAAACACGCGCACATTTCCGTCCACGGTTCCGTCGATCATAGCCTCCTGGCTAAAGGCAATCACATCGCCCGTGACGTGCCCGGTGACGGTCAGGTCCCGCGTGAACGCGATCACATCTCCTTCGACCGTGCCTTCGATCCTTACGGAGGAGCCTGCGGCAATGAGATCGTTGTGAACCGTTTCGCCCGCGGGAACGGAGATCGATTGCCCCCGCCGCACTTCCGCCGCCCCGGCCTGCTGAGGCAGCGCCAGTGCGAACAGCAGCGCCGACAGGATCACGGCAATGGCCACGGAACGGCGCAGGCGGCGCCGGATCCAACCGATCGCCAGGATCACCAACAAAATCGCGGCCCCAATTTGTATCGCGTCAATCATGTCGCTCCATCCTTCCCAGAAAGCTCCGCTGAACACAATCATGCTGAACATATCCGTCCCGCCGAAGCCCGAATTGCTCAATTGGTCGAACCACGGACCGATTCCATAGTTCCAGAACCAGTAACCGCCCGCCGCAAATGCTCCGAACGCCAGAGTCCACACCCAGGCAGGGAAACTCCTCGTTCGCTCGCTGAGGAGACGCGCGGGCATGGTTTCGTTGTCCTCAGTCAGCGCGCTCGAGAGCAAAATCGTTTCGTGCTGGAGCGCATGAAGCAGATCGCGGCATGGGGCGCACTCTTGGACATGCGCGGCCAGTTCCTGCGAGCGCGCTGGATCGAGTTGCCCTTCGAGATAGAGCAGGCACGCCATTTCGTCAAAATGAATCATGTCGCGCCTCCCGCGGCGAGCTTCGCGCCGCCTTGCCCTTCGAGAATTTCACGCAGCTGGTGGCGCGCTCTCAACAGCACCACGCCCACAAAAGTCCGGCGCACTCCCATCGTTGCGGCGATGTCGTCATAGCTCATCTCCGCGTAGTAACGCAGCACCAGCGCCATGCGGGAGCGCGCCGGCAGCTTGTCGAGCGCGCGGCGCATTTCCTGGCCGCTGCGGTGCTCGATCAGCTTTTCGAGCTGGCCGGGATCGGGATGCTCAAGCGGCATGTTCTCGACTTCCCCGGTCTCCAGGTCCTGGCGCAGCTTTCTCCGCCGCAGCAGGTCCCAGCAATGATTCGCGGCCACGGTGTACAGCCATGCGCTGAACGGGCGGCTGGCGTCATACTGCGAGAGCTTCTGCCGGACTTTGATGAAAATATCCATTGTGGCGTCTTCGGCATCCTCGCGAGTCGGCATCGCCCGCCGGCAGAATCGGAAAATCGCCGGCCCGTACTCGCGATACAGCTCGCCCCAGGCTTCCGCGTTGCCGGCCTTGGCCAGGGCGATCCGCTCTTGGGCGACGGCCTGTTCCGCGGGGCTCATGCCCTCGGGATGTCTCCTCGCATCCATCAGGTACTACGCGGCGGTAAGGTGAAATATTTCATAGGTGAAACGCTCCGGCCCGGACGCGCGTCGGACACTATTGCGGCGGCTGAGAGCACTGTACCAGAGTCGAAGTTGTACGTGGGAAGGGGCTTCAGGTGTACACTCTCAGCCCGGGAATCCCTGGCGGGAACCAAGATTCGGCAAAATTTGAAATGGGTCTGCGCAAATTATTGCGCATGCGCGGCAGGCTGCGGACTCGAAATGGGAGGAACCATGTTGGGTAAAACTCGCGCGCGGAATGAAAAGGCCGGCGTTTTTGCGATGGGTATTTTGCTTGCGGGATTCGCGGCGGTGAACGCGCTCGCTCAGGCGAAGCCTGAGAGCAAGAACATGGAGCTTGTCGGCTACAACGATTTGCAGGGGCGCAGCGCATACCAGCCGACGATCCACAAGCAGGGCAATCGCTGGATTGCGTATATCGGCCACCACGGTGGCACGGCCATGAACCCGATGACGGGACAGATGGAAGACAATGGCACTTCCATCGTGGACGTGACCGATCCGAAGAATCCGAAATATCTCGCGCACATTCCCGGCGACCCGCGCATTCCCGGGCCGGGCGAATCGGGTGGAGCGCAGATGACGCGCGTTTGCGACGGCAGCGAACTGCCTCGCGCCAGCAAGAACAAAGTGTATTTGCTGCGCGCGCGCGGCACCTCTTCTCATGAAGTGTGGGACGTGTCCGACCCCGGGAAGCCCAGCCGCCTGGCGGTGGTGGAGAGCGGCTTGCGCGACACGCACAAGAGCTGGTGGGAGTGCGATAGCGGCATCGCGTACCTCGTCTCCGGCGCGCCCGGCTGGCGCACCAAGCGCATGGGGCAAGTCTATGACCTGAGCGATCCGTCGGAGCCGCAGTTTGTTCGTGATTTCGGACTGCCTGGCCAGCAGCCCGGCTCGACTGGCCCGGTTCCAACCGACATGCACGGCGCGATTTCCACCGGGCCAAAGGGCAATCGCATTTATGCGGGGTACGGCACGAACGGGAAGGGCATGATCGAAATTCTGGACCGCGAGAAACTCATCCATGGTCCCAAGGAACTGACCGACGCCAATCTCGAATCGCCCATGGTCGCGCGGCTGGATTTGCCACCGGACGTCGGGGCGCACACGACCTTTCCCATGCTTGGAGTGGAAGTGGCGAACCTCGCGAAATGGCGCCCAGCCATCAGCAAGCGGGACTTCCTCGTGATCGTCGGCGAGACCACGGACAATGAATGCCACGCCCCGGAAGAGATGATGCACATCTTCGACATCACCACGGAATCGAAAATCTTCGGCGTCTCGACGTTCTACGTGCCCGAACCCAGCGGCAATTTCTGCAGCCGCGGCGGACGCTTCGGCACGCACTCGACCAATGAGAGCATGACGCCCGTCTTCTACAATCGCATCATTTTCGTGGCCTACTTCAACGCCGGCGTGCGCGCCGTCGACGTGCGCGATCCCTACACCCCCAGGGAAATCGCTTACTACATTCCCGCCATCACTGATAAAACCGACAAGCGCTGCGTCGGCACCGGCGACGCCGAAAAGTGCAAGATCGCCATCCAGACCAACAACGTGGATGTGGACGACCGCGGCTACATCTACATCGTCGATCGCGCCAACACCGGGATGCACATCCTGCAGCTCACCGGCGACGCGCGCAAGATCGAGAATTTGCCGTAGCCAAGAGTAGGACAGGCTTCAAGCCTGTCGGGTTTGGATTCGCACGAACGAAAACCGACAGGCTGAAGCCCGTCCTACGAAGAGGTTTCACGCGGCGCCCGGCGCACGAGGTAACTCACCAGCTCCATCGACGAGTTTTCCATTTCCACATCGAAATTTTCTACGTTCGTTGTGAAATAGTTGTAACACCACACTGCGGGAACCGCGACGAGCAGGCCCAGAGCTGTAGTCACCAGAGCTTCGGAAATCCCGGAGGCGACGCTTTGAATTCCCGCCGCTTTTGCTGGCGCCGACGCGCGGAAGGCATTCATGATGCCTACCACGGTGCCGAACAGCCCGACGAACGGAGCAGTCGAGCCAATCGTGGCGAGCCCCGACAGGCCGCGCTTCAATTCCGCGTGAATCGTCGCGACGGAGCGTTCCAGTCCGCGTTCCGCGGCATCAATTAATTCTGAGCTGGAAGCTTCCGGCGGTGCGGCCTGGAATTCCGCAAGTCCCGTAGCCACCATGCTCGCGATCGGACTTTTCTTGTTGCGCACGGCAATGGAAATCGCTTCGTCGAGTTTTCCTTCCTCAAGCGCTGGAGTCACTTGTCGCACAAATGAGCGCGACTGATTGCGTGCCACCGCGTAGCGCAACCCTCTTTCGGCCGCAAGTCCAAGCGAAATCGCCGACATCAGGAGCAGCATGACCACCACTCCCTTTGCCGTCAAACTCATGGAATGCAGCATGCTCATCAGGTTCCAGTCCATGACCGCCTCCTCGCGTCGCAAAAATGTTCACTACGAGTTTAGACACCAGGGGAGTGATTCTGTGCCGGGATTTGGTTTCCGTAGCGACTGCTTGCCGCGAGATACGGATATTCGCCTCATTCTAAAAATGTCAACCTGAAGGTTGGCGCTACACGATGCCGATGGATTGAATCTCACGTAGATGCCTTACGCCTTCTGTTTCGCCGCCCGGTAGGATAGACTAGAAGATTCCGAGCCTCCCGTTCAGGGTTCGTTGTGTCCTCCGTGGCATAAAAAATGACTGAAAAACTTCCTTCGATAGTGATTGTTGGCCGGCCCAATGTCGGCAAATCTACGATTTTCAATCGGCTCACATCTTCCCGGCGCTCGATTGTCACCGACGAGCCGGGGATCACGCGCGACCGCATCTATGGGACGGCGACCTGGCAGGGACGCACGTTTGAAGTGGTCGACACAGGCGGGATCGTGCCGGACGACAAGGCTGCCATTCCGCGCGAGATTCTTCGCCAGGCGCAGGTGGCCATCGAAGGCGCTTCGCAGTTGCTGCTGGTTGTGGATGTGCGCGCGGGGTTGACGCCGCTCGATGCCGAGCTGGCGCGGCTGCTGAGGCGCACGGGGAAACCGCTGGCGATCCTTGCAAACAAAGTCGATACGCAGATGCAGGAATCGCTTGCGGCGCCGTTCTATGCGATTTCCAACGATGTGTTTCCCGTATCGGCGGAACACGGCTACGGCTTTGACGCGCTGCTCGAAGCGATCACGGCGCGTCTCGCCGCCGGGCCCGCGCAGGAAGAAGCGCCTGCCTCCGAAAAGCAAGACAAGCAAGTCAACGTGGCGATCATCGGGCGGCCCAACGTCGGGAAATCGACGATGCTCAACCGGCTCGCGGGCGTTGAGCGCGCCATCGTTTCCGATATTCCGGGAACAACGCGCGACGCTGTGGACACGGTGGTGCAGCACGGCGGGCGCACGTACCGCTTCGTGGACACGGCCGGGATTCGCCGCAAAGGCAAGACGAATCTGGTCGCGGAAAAAATGAGCGTGATGATGGCGCGGCGGCATCTCGAACAAGCCGACGTCGCGCTGCTGATTGTCGACGCGAGCCTGGGAGTGACGGCGAACGACGCCAACATCGCGGGCTACGCGGAGGAGTCAGGCCGCTCGGTGATCATCGTGATGAACAAGTGGGACCTGGCCCTCGAAGCCGCCGCGGAAAAAGCCGCGCGCGAGCTGGAACACCAGGGGATGAAGCCGCACGTGGCGGAGTCCCGCACGCGCAAGCACACTTCGGTGGTGCGCAAGAAAGCGGTGACTGGAAGAGTGGATCCCGCGCAACTCGTCGAGGACTACGAAAAGATCGTGCGCACGCGATTCAAATTTCTCGATTACGCGCCAATCGTGTTTGTCTCCGCGAAGACCGGCGAGCGCACAGAAAAATTATTCGATTTGATCGACCGCGTGGCCGACGCGCGCCGTAGGCGCATCTCGACCGGCGAGTTGAACCGCTGGCTCGAGAAAGTGGATCTCGACCGCGGAACTTCACCCGCCGCGCGCCGAGTAAAGATTTACTACGTCACCCAGGCAGCCGCTTCGCCGCCGACATTTATTTTGTTCACCAATCAATCCAAGCGCCTGCATTTCAGCTACGAGCGTTTCCTCGAAAACCTGCTGCGCAAGAGTTTCGATTTCACCGGCACGCCCATTCGATTCCTCCAGCGCCTGAAGGAACGGCGCGAGCGGGGATCGCGCCCGTCCAGCCGCACGAGGACGGCGACGTAGCGCGTTGAGATCCACTTGAAACAGAAGACGCTTCAGTGGTTGAGGAAAGAGTAAGTTGGGGCGGGTTTTAGTAGCACAGGCACTCTTGCCTGTGCGGGTTTGCAGGCTGCCGCGTTTTCGAGCAGGTAAATTATTCTGGGCATTCCGATTGCCAAAACCGCACAGGCAAGAGTGCCTGTGCTACTGGGACATTGACACCTGCCAGAAACGGAATAGGATTAGGGCCTGAACCGGCGAGGGTCAAAAGCGATGGAAAGCATCGAAGTCAATGGACACTCCGAAACCGCCATTCCGGACAAGAGCTTGTTCCGGATCGGCGAAGTCAGCCGCCTGACTTCGACGAAACCGTTTGTGCTGCGCTATTGGGAGACGGAATTCCCGATGCTCCAGCCGGTCAAGAGTCCCAAGGGGCACCGGCTGTATCGCCGCGAGGATATCGACACCGTCTTTACGATCAAGCGCCTTCTGTACGACGAGGGATTTACCATCGCGGGCGCGCGGCGCCATCTGCGCGACCAGGCGCAGGGAGCGAACGGTACGAACGACAGCGCGGCCGCCGCGGAGGCCGAATGGCATGGTGGAGATCCTGCTCCGCAGGCCATGTCGCCGCAACTTGCATCACTGAACCGCAAGACCTTGCTCGACCTGCGCGACTCGCTCCGCTCCTTATTGACGGTCCTCGAATCCGAGTGATACGCTGGCATTGCTGTAGCCCGCGTCTTTAGACGCGGGGCCTCCTGTCCAAACTTGAGAAAACTCCGCCTCTTCATAGGCGGGCTACAGCAAACAAGATGCAACCCGGTCGGTCGGGACGTAGCGCAGCCTGGTAGCGCGCACGCTTGGGGTGCGTGAGGTCGCTGGTTCAAATCCAGTCGTCCCGACCATTTTCTTTTTTCTTTTGGACTTCCACATTTTTTTCCCGCGCCATTCACACATCGCGTATTAGGAAACCGGCCTTTCCCGCCGCCTTGTTGGGGCCTCACTAATGTTGCTAAAATCGTGAAGCTAAGTAGGACAGGCTTCCAGCCTGTCTGGTTTTGATTCTCGTCAGCGCGAAAAGGCAGACAGGCTGGAAGCCTGTCCTACTAAAATCCATGGCACACATTTTGATTACGAACGACGACGGCATTCAAGCGGAAGGCTTGCGCGCGCTCGTCCAGGCGGTTGAAGGACTGGGGACGATCAGTGTTGTCGCGCCGAGCCACGAGCGCAGCGCGTCCGCGCAGTCGCTGACGCTGCGGCAGCCGATCTTCTGGGAGCAGATTGCGGAGCGCGAATGGGCGGTCGAAGGCACGCCGGCGGATTCGGTCATCCTGGCGCTGAATAAATTGCTGCCCAACCGGCCGGACCTGGTGATTTCCGGAATCAACCGCGGCGGGAATCTGGGCGAAAACATTTTTTATTCTGGGACAGTGGGAGCGGCGATGGAAGCTGCGATCAATCACATTCCGGCAATCGCCGTGTCGGTGGCGCATAAGGGCCGAGGGTTCCGCTTCGAGCAGGCCGCGAAATTCACGCGGGAGCTGGCTCAACTGGCGCTGGCCGAGGGCATGCCGGACGGCGTTCTACTCAACGTGAATGTGCCGCTGGTCTGGAAAGGCGGCGTGCGCGTCACGCGCCAGTCCAAGAAAGTCACGCGCAACGTGTTGCAGGAAGGCACCGACCCGCGCGGGCGCAGCTTCTACTGGCTCCTTGAACAAGAACACATCGAAGGGATCGATCCGAAAAGCGATTACGCAGCGATCTTTGAAGGCGCGGCCTCCATTACGCCTTTGCATCTGGACCGCACGCACGACACTTCTCTCGATCACCTCTCGCAGTGGGCAGCTAAGCTGGAATCGGGCGCAGAGAACGCAGAACCGGTTCCGGTTGCCCGAATTCATCCGAAGTAGCGCGAACGATCGGTTCTACATTAATTCCGACTTTCACCATCTTTGTATTAATGGCCAGATTGAAGACTTGCTCCCATAGGACGATAGAGTAACCGAATCGAAGTCCAGTATTGGGGCACGAACCCCGGCTCACACGGCTCGGTGTCGTCAAAAGGAAGCTGAATGAGGCATCGGATTCTTGTCGTGGAGGACGATCCCCAATGCGGCGGACTTCTCAAGGGCTGGCTGGAATCCGAAGGCCACGAAGCAATCCTTGCGCTGACGCTGGAAGACGGTTTTGTGGGCATCGCCACGGAACCATTGCCGGATCTCGTTCTTCTGGATATTCACTTGGGGAACAAGAATGGCCTCACTCTTGTCCACTGGGCGCGCAAACAAAAGCATCTCGCGCATTTGCCGATTGCCGCGGTTACAGGGTTGGGTTCCTTCAAGGAGTTGAAGAGCATCGGGGAAGCAGGCTGCAATAGCTGTTTTACCAAGCCAATTGATTTCAGGGCCTTACGCGAATACCTCGCAGGCCTCCGTATTCCTACCCTGAGTTAGCAACTCTATTCTTACCATGAATGCAGCAGGCGGCATTACATGGCCAGTAGCACAAGCTTCAGCCTGTGGGGGTTAGGCCTAGCCAGGACCAAAACCCACAGGTTAAAGCCCGCGCTACTTCAATTTTTTTCTGGCCCAAAACCCCATGATGGCTCCATGATTCTTCTGTGAAGATTCCAACCGACCGTACCGCGCCCACGTTTCCCTCCGTGGTCGATCTTGGGCGCGATATTTGCTGCGACCTGACCGCCGCGGAATCGCGCGAGTGGCTGGTGACCAACGGCATCGGCGGCTATGCGTTCGGAACGATTGCGGGACTCCAGACGCGCTGCTACCACGGCCTGCTGGTCGCCGCGCTTCAACCGCCTCTCGGCCGCACCCTCCTCGTCGCCAAGCTCGATGAAACGGTCAGCTACGGGTCGGAGGAGTTTGCCCTGTTTACGAATCGCTGGGCGGACGGGACGATGTCTCCTGAAGGCTACCGCAACATCGAACGATTTCATTTGGAGGGGACGACCCCCGTTTGGACCTTCGCTCTGGCAGACGCGTTGCTTGAGAAGAGAATCTTCATGCCCTCCGGAGCGAACACCACGTACATCCTGTACCGTCTCGTGCGCGCCAGCTCTCCAATTGAAATGTCGGTCAAAGTGCTTGCGGACTATGGCGAGGAGCACTGTGTGACAGTCGGGCGGACTCGCCCTATGGAGATCACTCAAGTCGAGCGCGGATTGCAGGTGGTGGCCCCAGATGGCGCGACACCGGTTTATGTGCTGAGCGACTCGGCGACGGCGTTGCCTGCCAGCGATTGGTACCGCAATTTCGACCTCGCTGCCGAGCGGGCCCGCGGCCTTCCGGATCGCACGGACCACTTTTTCGCGGGAAAGATTCACGCAACGATTGCACCGGGAGGATCGTTCACGATTGTTGCCAGCACGGCTGCGGCGCCTCCACTCAACGGCGAGGTGGCGCTTGCCAAGCGGCAGAGCGAAACAGGCGCGCTCCTCGACCGGTTCTTCGCCGCGAACGGTGCCACTACACGGGCAACTTCGCCGGCCATTCAACAACTTGTTCTCGCGGCGGACCAATTCATCGCGGCGCGCCCGCTCCCCGGCGCAAACGATGCGAAGACGATCCTGGCCGGCTACCCCTGGTTCGGCGACTGGGGCCGCGACACCATGATCGCGCTCCCCGGATTGTGTATCGCGACCGGCCGGCCGTGGCTGGCGCGGAACATCCTGCGAACCTTCTCCCGCTTCGTGAGCGAAGGCATGCTGCCCAACCGATTTCCGAGCGCGGGGGAGGCGCCTGTCTACAATACCGTGGATGCCACACTGTGGTACTTCGAGGCAGTTCGCCAGTATTTTGAGGCCACCAGCGACATCGGAATGCTGCACGAAATGTTTCCCGTGCTGGACGGCATCGTCGACGCGCACGTGCGCGGCACGCGTTACAACATTCACGTCGATCCGGCGGACGGGTTGCTCTACGCCGGTGAAGCTGGCATGCAACTCACCTGGATGGATGCGAAGGTCGGCGATCGCGTCGTAACTCCGCGCATTGGAAAACCCATTGAAGTGAATGCCCTGTGGCTCAATGCCGCGGCTGCCATGGCGCAATTCGCGCGAGCCCTGGGCCGGGATGCCGCGCGGTACGAAGGGCTCGCGGACCGCGCTCGATCGTGTTTCGCGCGATTTTGGAATCGCGAGAAGAAATTCTGTTTTGATGTGATCGACGCCCCCGGCAGCCCCGACGGCAAAGACGGCACGCTGCGGCCCAATCAGATTCTGGCGGTCTCGCTTCCCGTGACCGCTCTGACTCCGGAACAGCAGCGCGGCGTCGTGGACGTATGCGCGCGCGAACTGCTAACTTCGTTCGGCCTTCGCAGCCTCGGGCGAAACGAGCAAGGTTACAAGGGGCGATACGCTGGAAGTCCCGAAGAACGCGATGGCGCCTACCACCAGGGCACGGTCTGGGGATGGCTTCTCGGTCCATTCGCGCTGGCTCACTTGCGCGTGTACGACAATCCCGCCGACGCGATGTCTTTTCTGGAACCGATGTTTGGCCAGCTCCGGGCTGCCGGGGTCGGTACTGCGGGCGAAATTTTTGACGGCGATCCGCCGTTCACGCCGAATGGGTGCGTCGCGCAAGCATGGACCGTCGGGGAAACTCTGCGGGCCTGGCGTGCCATCACGGCAGCGAGCGATACGGAAGAGTCAACGCGCAGGGCGTTTGCAGGCTAAGTAGCACAGGCACTCTTGCCTGTGTGGGTTTGGTGATTTTTGCTACATCGTCGGCGTAGCGGCAGCCCACAAAATCGCACAGGCAAGAGTGCCTGTGCTACTCAACGCTACCGCCGGTAGCCGCCATACCTGCCGTAGCCTCCGTAATATCCAAACCCGAAAAAGGGCACCGGATAATAAGCGTACGGATATGGATAGGCATATGCGTATGGAGCATACGGATAGGCATACGGGTAAGGAGAGTAGGGTGGAGGAGGCGGGCCTGGCCTCGCCATTCGCGGGCGGCTTTGTGGCGAGCGCGAATCGTAATCCGATTGCGTCACGGGTTGAAACGCAAATTGACTATTCGCTGTCGTGATCGTCACGGGCGCCTGCAAGCGGAACGAAAGGACAGTTTCCGGAGCAATCACAGTCGGCCTGCCCGGGGTGGACATCACGCCGATAACTCCGGCGGTTGCGCCGATTCCAGCCCCGATGGCAGCGCCTGTGCCACCGCCAGCGATGGCGCCAATCACGGCGCCCAGGCCAGTCGTGGCGCCAACCGCAGCAACATTCCGGCCTTGCGAACTTCCTCCCGAAGTCTGGAACAGTTGCGTCTGGAGAGCCAATTGCTGGCCGTCGACCAAAGTCAGCTCGGGCAAATCAACTCCCAATTGCGAAGGTCCGCCACCGCGCCCTTTTTTCACCAGGGAGACGCGTCCCGTTTGTGCTTGCCCGCGCCGCGCCACAACCCATCCGTTCACAACGATGGGTTCATCGAGGACAGCGCTGAAACTGTCGCCATTCAAATTGTGGTCGCTCGAAAGCCAATCGTCGGTGCGCACTCGGATTACGGTCCCGGCGGGCAAGGTCAGCGTCTGCGGGAGGACGGCTTGGTTCGGTTGTCCCTCAATTTGTTGGTCCGGTTGCCCCTGGGCCTGGGGAACTGGTTGTCCTTGCGGCTGTGCATCCGGCTGTTGTCGGGCGGGAGAATCCGTCGGCGCCGAACCTTGAGAATCCGGCGATGAGGTGGCAGTTTGGATTTCGCCAGGCAGATCCGGTTGATTCTGCTGGGCGGCGGCGGGCCAGGCACCCACGCAAAACGCTAGTCCTAAACTTAATTTCATCAATGACTTGAACCGAACCAGGCTGTTTTTGCCTGCGATATTGGAGATCATGTTTCTTGCTCCTAGTCAGTCCATGCCTGCCGGCCCCCGATAGCCGCAGGTAAAAGGTCGAAACCAATCTCAGACCAGTTTATATGCTTCGATGATTATGCCTCAATGTTTAGTTGTCCAGCGGAAAAGGATTGGTTTCAGGGACGATACATTGCGCCAGGAACGCGAAATATGTCCCCTTGGCCGAGGTCTCTGCCTATTAGATTGCCGGAGCAGGGTTAGCCGACCAGGAGAGTTGCAAACGCGGCATTTCTTATTTGACGAGGCGAGTTACCAGCGCAGAGTCGAAAACCCCACACTTCGCGAGGCGCGAAGGATGAGGCGCCCGAATCCTTTCGAACGTCAGGGCTGAGTGACCCGCCGCGGTGTCGTTACCAGGCTTCCTCAGCCGACTCTCTGAGCATGCGTGCGGCGGATCGCTTAACGTTTTCGCGATCAGGTTTTCGGCTTCTTCGGTTTCTTTTTTTCGCGCTTTGGTGCGTTTTTGTTTCCCATACCTACAGCTTGCCACGAATGGCGGCGCTCGGCTAGAGCCAAACCCTGCCTCCGCGAGGGATTCATAGCCTTTGAAAGAATAAGTCAGGTAAAATGACCTTTCCGGTACCATCGCGGGGAGCTCGCTGAAGCGGAGGTGCCATGCCTGCCAAGTGGTCATTTGCGATTGTTGCTTTGTGTTTGTGCTCGGCAATATTTATAGCCGATCGAGCCGCGTCTCAATCCGTCCCATCTGCGCGGCCCACGCAGCCGGCTGGAGCGCAGCAGCAGGTCTCCGGGCAGTCAGGCTATGTGTTGAAGGTCACCACACGGCTCGTGACGCTCGACGTCGTCGCCACGGATTCCAGCGGAAATCCGGTGCGCGACCTCAAGCCTGGGGATTTGCAAATTTTTGAGGAACACAAATCGCAGCAAAAGATCGAGCACTTTGAATATTTTGAAAAGATGAAAGTCGCGGGTCCGCCTGGCAATTCCGCTGGCGCGCGTGAGCGGCCGAATCTGTTATCAAATCAGTTATCACTTGACCTACTCAAGATTCCTCCGACCGTGCTGCTGGTGGATAGCCTGAACACGCAGACGACCGGCCAGCAGCTGGGCCATGCCCACATGCTCCAGCTGTTGAAAACCCTTCCGCCGGACACTCCGATCGCCGTTTTTCTCCTTGGAAGTTCCTTGAGAATCCTTCAGGGGTTTACCAGTGACGGAAGACTTTTGCGGGCGGCGCTGGATCAAGCGACGGTGCCCACCACGACGATGATGGACCCGCGCGACGACCGCAACAGCCCCTCCAACTTCATTCTGGAGAATAATGGCGGATCGGCCATGGGCATTGGGGTGGCACCTGCGCTCGGTGAGCTCCAGGATTACGAAAAGGAAGAGTACGCCATGAACTTCGAACTTCGGGCGAAGGAGACTCTCGGAGCTCTGGCACAGATCGGACAGTATCTCAGCGGGATCCCCGGCCGCAAGAATTTGATCTGGGTGTCCGAATCGTTTCCGATTTCCATCGCGCCCGACCCGGACACCGGCAACAATACGTTTGCGGGACTCCGGGAATTCGCCGATCAAGTCAAAACGGTGGCGAACTACCTCACGGATGCCCAAGTGGCCGTATACCCCATGGATGTCCTCGGGCTCCAGTCCAATCAGGCATTTTCTGCTTCCCAGAATGTGAGTCTCCCTCAGTCGATGATGACCGGGCCCAAATTGGCCGCACGGTTGAACCACGAAGACACCGAACGATTGCAAGATCAAGCGACCATGGACGAACTCGCACAGGACACCGGGGGCAAGGCGTGCAAGAACAGAAATGACCTGGCTGAGTGTGTTATGACGGCCCTGAAAGACAGCTCCTCTTACTATGAATTGTCGTTCTACCCGCAAAATGTAAACTGGGACGGCAGGTTTCACAAAATTGTGGTGAAGACTTTGCGGCCCGGGGTGAAGCTCACCTATCGCCGGGGTTACTATGCCCTGGACGCTGCGTCCCTCGCGAAGAAACAACAGCCGGAAGATCGCCTGCATCAGGCCTGCGCCGATCTGTTGCCCTCGACAGCCATCCCGATGACAGTGCAGCCACTGCCTCCCAGCCAATCTGAAAATGCGCAAGGCGCGCTGCAATATATGCTCATCATTTCGGCCGCGGGGCTGACCTCCGCTCCCGAGGGCGATAAGTACAATCTGAATGTCCGGATGGCGGATTGCGAGTTTGCGCAAAAGAATACGATCTTTAAATTCAATGAGAAGGAGCTGACGAAAACTGTTTCTGCCGACGTTTTCCGGAGCTGGCAGTCTAACGGCATTCCCGACCGCATAGCCTTGAAGCCGGCCGCGGACACACGGCGAATCCGCTTCGTGGTTCTTGATTTATCTTCTGGTCTTACCGGCGCTATCGATGTTCCTGTGGACACTTCGGAAATTGCCAAGTCCTCGCCGCCCGTCCCGCCGCCCGCGCCCGTTGCGACCACTCCGTACGTGGAATTGCCGGACAAAGTGAAAGCGCCTTCTCCGCCCAAGGTGGTCGCATCCCTGACGTTCCATTTAAATTCCGGCGCATCCGGTACACTCGATTGGAGCGGCGATAGCCTCCTCTACAATCCGGCGGGAGACATGCCCCTGGACCAATCCGCCAGCGGGTTTTCCGGCTACGCCTTCGGCGGCCGGTTTCATTGTCAGGATGGGCATTTTGTTCCAGTGGACGCGGGGGATGGCGAGCCGGCGCTGCGCTTCACCTTTCACAACCACAGCGGAAAGATGGTTGTCGTGGACCTGAAGGGCGACCAACCTGTTTATCTCGGCGATCTCCCCGTCGATCCCAGCGCGCAATCGTTCTTCGATCAGGTCTGGAAGACGAGCCACTGCCAGGGGCAATAAAACCTGGGAACGCCAATCTCCTGATTGGCGTTCCCAGGATTAGCGGATTAGAATCGCCGCCTATGGCCTCGGAAGCCGAGATTCGCCTGGGCACGTCAGCCTTCACTGCAGCTGGTTGGGAAGGCACTTTCTACCCGGCGGGGATGAAGCCTGCCGATTATCTGAGCTACTACGCCACGAAATTCGATACGGTGGAATTGGACAACACGTTTTACCGCACGCCAGCGATTTCCACCGTGAAGGGCTGGTACGCGAAAACCCGTCCGGGATTTTTGTTTGCGGCAAAGGTGCCGCAAATCATCACGCACGAGAAAGCGCTGGTGGACTGCGACGAGGATTTCCGTGATTTTCTGAAGGCCATGGATTGTCTCGGCGAAAAACTGGGGCCGTTGCTGTTTCAATTCGGATATTTCAACAAGAAAGCGTTTGCGGGCGTGGACGAATTCCTCGCGCGCCTCGTGCCGTTCCTGAAAAAAATTCCCAAGGGATATCGTTTTGCGTTGGAAATTCGCAACAAGAATTGGCTGGTTCCCGCATTCGTGGAGGCGCTGAGAGAACGCCACGTTGCGCTCGCGCTGGTCGATCACGTGTGGATGCCGCGCCCCAAGCAGCTATTTGAGCGTTTCGACCCGATCACAGCGGATTTCGCCTATGTGCGCTGGATCGGCGACCGCAAGGGAATCGAGGAAAAAACGAAAACGTGGAACAAGATCATCGTGGACCGGACGGCGGACATGGGCGACTGGGTAGAAGTATTAAAGAAAGTTCACGAGCGGAAAATTCAGATTCTTGCGTTCGCGAACAACCATTACGCAGGTTACGGTCCAGGCACAATTGAAGAGTTTAGAGGCATGTGGCGCCGCGCAGGCCGGTAAAGCATTCTGTTCGGCGAATCGTATTCATCAGCTCACCGCGTAATTCGGGTTTTCGTGGCGCCGGCGTCCCGCCGGCGGTTTTTATTGTCTCCACACATTGCAGAAACGCCGGCGAGACGCCGGCGCCACAAAACTTCGCGCGCCCCTATGATTGCGTTGCGTCGAGCTAAACTCTCAATCGTTTGTAGAAATTCAAACTAATGGGATAGAGCGGATTCTTCGACGATCCCGGCCCGCACTTGCTCCGCTGGCAAATTACTTCGCAGACGCAAGCTTAGGAAAGTCGCCGCCGCGGCGCACAGAGCGGGAATCGATCCGGCCAGCAGAATTTCGCGCGGGCTCCAATCCAGCTTCAGCATCACGCCGCCCAGCATGGGTCCCACGATCGAGCCGATGCGTCCGACTCCGAGGCACCAGCCGATGCCGGTGGAGCGGATCGAGATCGGGTAGAACGTGGCGGCGACGGCGGAAAGGCCTCCCTGCGCGCCCTGCACCGCGAATCCCAGAACGAACGTGATCGTCATCATGAGCGGAAACGAATTCGAGAAAGCCAGGGAAGCGATGAGCAGAGTGGTGCAGAGGAACTCCGTCAGCAAGACCGTGAACGCGCCCCAGCGGTTCATTAAATTTCCCTCGACGAACGATCCTGCAATCCCTCCGACACTGAATAGCATGACCGCCGTTGCGCCCGCGGAAAGAGGTTTGCCGGTTTGGCGAAGCAGTGCGGGAAGCCAGAACACCACGAAATACAACATCAAAAGATTCATGAAAAAGGGAATCCACAGCAGAATCGTTCCCGCCGCGCGGCCTTCCGTGAACAAACTAAACACCGGAGCGTTTCTGCGCTGGTCCTGATGCTGGGAGCGGGAGACGGGGGCATTTGCAAGCTCGGGCGAAATACGCGCCAGAATTTTTGAGATTTTCCGCGGGTCCGCGCCGGACACTTCCAGGTAGCGCACCGATTCGGGCAGGATCGCGATCAGCAGCACCGCCAGAGTGAGCGGCAAGACTCCTCCCGCGTAGAAGACCGATTGCCAGCCCCAGCGCGGAAGCATTACCGCGCTCACTCGCGTGGCCAGAACAGCCCCCGCGGGCATCCCGCAAAACATAATGCTCACGATGACGGCCAGCAATCGTTTCGGCGCATATTCGGACATCAGCGCCACGGAATTGGAAAGCGCGCCGCCGAGGCCTAGGCCAGTCAGGAACCGGCAGGCCCACAACTGGTCAAACGTAGTGCAGCGGGGCGTGAGCACGGCGAAAAACCCGAAGATCAATGTGCAAGCAATGATCGGCCATTTCCGGCCCCAGCGGTCGGCGATCGGGCCGGACAGCATGGAAGAAATCATCAATCCGATCAGCGCGGCGACAAAAATCGGGCCGAAAGTTTTAATTGGAATGTGCAGAGTTTCGGCCATGGAGGGGGCGAGGAAACCGATGCTCTGCGTGTCAAAGCCGTCGAGCACGATGACCATGCCGCACAGAGCCATGGTCCAGATCTGGTACCGGCTCATGGACCGCTGGTCGATTATCTCGCTGACGGTTGGAGCGCGATCCATGCCATCTCCCGAGACGTTCACCGCTCAAGTTCGCTTGTGAATGCAGAACACTACCGTTTTAAGTAGCGCGGGCTCCAGCCTGCGGGGGTTAATCCTTGCAAGGCCCAAACCCCGCAGGCTGAAGCCCGCGCTACTTAAAACGTCCAAACCTACGGAACAATAGCCACAGCTTCTTTCATCATCCCGAAATTGGCGCTGCCCGGATCCAGCGCGAGCACTTGCAATTCCAGCGGCCCCGCCGCAGTGATGGGCACGTCGGCATGAAACGTGTTTTGCACGCCTGCATACGTCATCGGGATTTCAGACTGCAGCTTGCCGTCCCGCAAAAGCCGCGCGACCACATGAATCTTGTTTGCGTCCCACAGGCCGTCGGGCTCCGTCGGACACCCGCAGGCCATCGTAACCGTGGCCCGGACTTCAAACGGCGATCCTGCCTTGACCTTGGCATCCTGCAGCGGCGCAAGCGCCGTCACGATGAAGCCGTGAATCTCCAGCAGAACACCTTCACCCAGCACATCTTCGCCTGGCACGAGGAGAAGCGTCTTCGAGGAGCGTTGCGTGGCCTGCGCGTTGCCGAGCGGCCCCTCCGCAGATATTTCCACAACCGTCGGCTTGTCCAGGTGAAGCACGGCGAGGAAACCGGAGGCGTCCCCGGCGCTGAAGACCGTCATCCCGCGCGTGTGCGGCTTCTTCATGATCACGTCGGTATCGCCCGTCCCCCCTTGCTGAATTCCTTGCGCCAGAATTTCTCCGGTAGCGGCATCCTTGACCGTGATCCGCGCGCCACCCACATGCGTTCCAATCACTTTGGCGTCGCGCGCGATCGCGCGAATCATCACTTTAGTTTCTTTGCCGCCAGTTTGAGCAATGAGCGGAGAAACAAAAATCAGAATGGCAAACGCAATCGCAACAGACAAACCTCGAGTCTTCATCGCCAACCTCCATTGATGGCACAAAACATATCACATTTCCGGGCCGACCGAAGCGGCCTGCTCGAGGAGAAGTACCCCGTGTCACACGGTGGACGATCCCAGACTTACGAGCGTATGATTCATGCCAGCCGGAAATCGCACCGCCGGTCGAATGCCGATGCGACTAAAGGAGAAAAATCCATGAATGAATTTTCACGCCGAACCCTGCTGGGCGGCGCCGTCGCCGCAGCGGCCACAACCATGTGGAACGAGCCGGTGCACGCCCAATATGTGTGGCAAAAGACCGATTGGCAGCAGGCTGCGGAGTTCGACGCGCTGACGCATTCGCCGCGGCGCATCAAACAGGCGCTTCACGCCTTTACCGTCAGCGACGGAAGGGTCCTGAGGACTGCCAAGAACTCTCTCAATGGCCTTCGCTTTGGAATGGGCGCTGTCGCCGATCAGATCCAAGTCGTCTGCGCCTTGAACGGGCCGGCAAACTTAATGAACTACAATGACTACGCATGGCAGAAATACCGCATCGGCGAGTGGTTGAAAGAGAATGACCCCAAGACCGGAGAGCCCGCCATCCGCAATATTTTTTTCCCGAGCAAAGCCGGACCGTCCCTGGCATACGCCTCCGATGACCCCAGCAGCCCGGATTCCGCCGCCCAAGACGCCACCGTTCAGGGCCTGCAGGCGCGCGGTGTGAAATTTTTGAGCTGCCACTCTTCTATCGAGGAGGCGGCGCGAGCGCTCATCAAGCAATTCAGTTTGTCCGCGCAGCCGGAAGAAGTCGTAAAGGACTTGCAGGCGCACATATTGCCCGGCGTTATTCTAGTGCCGGCATTGGCCTCGGCGCTTGCTGTCCTGCAGAGCGACGGCCACTACAGTTATATGGCCGTCGGATAGCTGATAGCGACGAAACGAGGAGATTGAGTTTGAAGGGGAGATTCTAAGTTGGGTTTCACGAGACGCCGATTGTTGAAAACGCTCGGTGCCGCGGGTGCCACCTTGGCAGCCGGGCGAATCTTCGGAATAGTCGACGCGGTTGGGCAGGAGCCATCCGGCCGGCAACCTGTTCCAGAATTTACCGGGCCAGGAGCAAATCCATTTTGGACTTCGCCAGGCCAGTTTGCCACTTACCCCCAGAAGGCGCCTTTGATTCTATTGACCGACCGCCCGGTGCAACTGGAAACTCCGCGCCAATATTTTCTTTCGACCTTCACGCCCAACGATGCGTTTTTTGTCCGCTGGCATCTTCAGACCATACCCAATGCGGTGGATTTGAAGGTGTGGCGCCTGCGTGTGGAAGGAAATGTCGAGCGCCCGCTGGCTCTCAGTTTTCCGGACCTGGCGACTCGATTCAAGAGTGTGTCGGTTGCCGCGGTGAATCAATGCTCCGGCAACAGCCGCAGCCGCTTGCAACCGAGGGTCGCTGGAGGGCAGTGGGGAAATGGGGCGATGGGGAACGCGGATTGGACCGGAGTGAAACTCCGTGAGATTCTCGATGCCGCCGTCGTGAAGAGCGGCTCGGTGCAAGTGCAATTCGAAGGGCTGGACAAAGGACTGGGGCCCAAGGACTACGGCTCCAACCGGTTCATGAAGTCGCTCGATTTGAGCGATCCCGTCCTCGACCAATGCCTGGTCGCATACTCGATGAACGGCGAGGCCTTGCCGATGCTCAACGGGTTTCCTGCGCGTCTGATCGTACCCGGCTATTTCGCAACGTACTACGTGAAGAGTCTTTCCTGGATCCGCGTCCTGGATGCGCCGGACGATAATTTCTGGATGAAAGCGGCGTATCGAATTCCGGACACTCCACGCGGCACAACCACCCCGGAGGACATGAAATCCGGAAAAGTCACGACGGTCCCTATCGCCCGAATGCCGGTCCGGTCGTTCCTGATTTCCCCGGATGGTTCGATGAAGATTCCTGCCGGATTTCCGTTGCGTTTGCGCGGAATTGCTTTCAGCGGTTACGGCGGCATAAAAAAAGTGGAAGTTTCCGCCGACAACGGAGCGAACTGGAGCGACGCCCATCTGGGACAGGACGCCGGGGAATATTCCTTCCGGACATGGTCGCTCGATTGGACTCCCAAGAGCGCCGGGCGCTATCCGTTAACGGTTCGCGCGACCGATGCGAAGGGGAATATGCAACCCGACGAAGGGGTCTGGAACCCCGGCGGGTACTTGTGGAATAGGATCGAACGCCAGGAAATTGTGGTTGGGGACGCAAGCTGACAGGAGCGAGAAGTGCGCACACGCAAATGGTATTTCACGGCGGTAGCCGCGCTGTCCATTCTAGCGGCCCGAGTTCTCTATGCCGATTTTCGCGCCGGATATTACACGCCGGCGGGGCCGGAAACAATTCACCAGACGTTGCCGGGCGCAGTTTCCACGGATTCCAACTATGACGCAGGCCAGTATCCGATTTATTATCCTGAACTTGCTCCCGGCGACGGCAAGAACGATGTCGAAAACAACTGCGAACTGTGCCACAGCCCGCGTTACATCACCATGCAACCGCCATTGTCGGCGCAAGCGTGGTCGGATGAAGTCAACAAGATGAGAAAAACATTCGGCGCGTCGATCCCCGATGATACTGCGCAACGCATTATCCAGTATCTCGGAACGCACTACACTCCTGAAACGCGAAAGCGGTAGAATAATCGCTATGCGATTACAATTTCACCCTGCCCGGGGAGGATGTCCATGATTCGAGTGGTTGCCATTCGATGCAGCTTGGTCATCGCTTTGATTTTTTTCGCGCTCATTTTATTCTCGTCAAGCTCGACCAGCTTTGGCGCGCCGCCGAATCCAGGCCAGGCCGCAGATTCCCCGAAGGCGTGGGTCGCGCCGGACCCGGCGACGATCCCCGCGGGCCCGCTCGGCGACAGCATCCGCCTCGGCCTCCACGTTTTCAACGAGACGCCGAAATATGCGGAGCGTTACGTCGGCAACAAGATGAGCTGCACGCATTGCCATATTGGCGGCGGCACGGTATCGAAGGGCATGCCGATGGTTGGATTGCCTGGAATATTCCCAATGTATCGGGACCGCGAAAAAACGGTCATCACCTTTGAAGAGCGCATCGAACAATGCTTCCAGCGAAGTGAATCTGGACACCGCGTTCCAAATGACGGCCCGGAGATGACGGGGTTAGTCGCCTACGCGCAGTGGCTGTCCAAGGATCAGGTGACCGGAAAGCCATTTCCTGGGCGAGGTCTCGTCGATCTTCCTGAACTGAACGGAGACGCCGCGAAGGGAAGCCAGATCTACGCGCAACAATGCGCCCTTTGCCATGGCGAGGACGGCGCGGGAAAACCTCCCGCGATCCCGGCGCTCTGGGGTCCGGGTGCGTACAGCGATGGCGCCGGCATGCATCAAATCCCCAAGATGGCCGCGTTCGTGCAACACAACATGCCGCAGACCGATCCCGACAGCCTCACGCCGCAGGAGGCATATGACGTCGCGGCGTTCGTCCACAGCAAGCCGCATACCGTGTTTACTATGAAAGACCACATGTAGTTCGGTCGCCCGATTTTATCTAACTCTCTCGAGCAAATTTGCTGCACAGTTCCTAATACTCGGAGTCATTTTATTCAGTAAGGGATCACTTCAGCTTGAGATCTTAAGAGGAGAGACTCGGGAGCCGTAGGAGCTTTGCATCGTTTGTGACCAAAGTTGCACCAAGACTTAGGGCCGTTGCCGCTACAATCGCATCCGGCAGGTTCAGTTGGTGCTCACGGCGCAGCCGAATTGCTACTTTTTTCACCGGCTCGCTGAGGCCCACAATTGTAATTTCTGAAAAGAAGCTCTCGATTTTGAACTGCGCAGATTCGTCCAGCAGAGGGTAGGAAAGCAGTTCCATTTCTGAAATTACTGAAACGAAATATTGGCCCGTCGGGAGAGGTTGGGCAATCTTGCCGCCGAGAAGATAGAGAATCGCGCTGGTATCAAGTACTCTTTTCAAGACCATTCTTGCCGGATGCGCGACTGGTATCCGAGCGGGTCCTCCGTGAGCGTGATGACTCCCTCGTAGCTGGACAAATCGGTGTTACTTGTCTCCTCACCATGTAAATTCAGAGAGCGTTCAATCTCCAGCCAATCGGTGTAATCAATCTGGACCGCAATCGGTTTTTCAGCGTTATCCGTGAGGATCTTCTTTCTAATTTTGTGCATATATCTATTTTTTCGCGGCCCAAGTTCTGTCGTATGGTACGCCCAGTCCCTACTCTGCGAAGCGTTTGGTAGGGTTTAATTCGCTTATTATAACGCATCTGCGGGACACGGTCCGATTGAATATTGTGCAGGTTTCAATTTAGCTCGGACATGCTTTCGTGAAGTATAATCGCAAAGTCCGCACACGGCGATTCAGCGCTTGCGGGCGGAAAGGAGGATGTTTTCGGCCGACTGGAGGCTTTATGAAGAATATTTGGCCTGCATTTTTACTGGCGCTCTTGCTTGGATTTGGTTCTGCGCTTCCGGTATCCGCCCACCACAGCAATGCGGAATACGATATGAAAAATAAGGTGACCTCGATCGGAGAGGTCACTGCGCCGCAATTGGCCAACCCGCACTCTACGGTTGCGCTGGACGTAAAAGATCAGAACGGCAACGTCAGCCACTGGGTCGTCGAGTTCGGCGTTCTTCGAGATTTAGTGCAGGACGGTTGGACAGATACCACGCTGAAGCCGGGCGATTGGATTAAGGTTGCTATCCATGCCAAGACCGACGGAGATCATTCCGGCATTCTCGTGGGTGACATCACGTATGCGGACGGCAAAGCGTTGCCTCTAAAACCCCCGAATCCCCAGACTTCCCATCGGCCCATGCATTGGTAGCGCGGGCAATTGTTTCCTGCGGCGTAGCGCCCCGGCTCCTGGAAGCGCGCCACTGGTTGCGTTAGAAGCTCTCAGTGCCCCACGCCCCCCTGCACCAGCGTGAACTTCTGAATTCTTCTACCCGTTTCTACCTCACCCGTGTACAGGTTGCCCTTTGAATCGGAAACGATGGCGTGCACGTGGTGGAACTGGCCTGCGCCGCGTCCTGCGTGGCCCGCCGTGCCCTGGACGGAACCGTCGCTTCGCAGCAGCGTCCAGATCACGTTATTTTCGCCGTCGGCGACGAGCAAATATTTCTGGGCTGCGTCATGCGAGAAGACCAGATCGTAGGCAGACCCATTGCCTAGAGTTGCGGGCCGCAAAATGAATTCCTTTACGAACTTTCCTTCCTTGGTGAAGATCTGAATTCTGTCGTTCACTCGATCGCAAACGTACACGAAGCCGTCCTGCGAAATGTGCACCGCGTGGAGCGGATTCCTGAACAGCTGGCTGGGCGCATCGCCAGGCGAGAACGAGTACGGCATCAGGTCGGCATCGCTTGGCGCTTTTCCGTAGGCGCCCCACATGCGTTTGAAAGCTCCTGTTTCGGAGTCAAACACAATGACGCGCCGGTTGAGATAGCCGTCGGCAAAATAAATCTCATGAGCCTTTTCGTCTACGTCCATCCCCGCCGGTCGGCCGAGAATGGTCGTGTCCGAATTATTCATGGGCGCGGCGGAAGGATGGCCAATCTCCAAAATAAATTTTCCGTCGCTCGTGAGCTTGATCGCCTGCCGGTCTTTGGCTCCATTGCCGGTAATCCAGACATTCCCGGCCTGGTCGACAAAAATACTGTGCTCCGTCCCCGGCCAATCGAAGCCGTTGCCAGGCCCGCCCCAGGACTTGAGAAGATTTCCCTCGGCATCGAACACGAGGACGGGCGGCGCGGAAACGCAGCATTCGGCGACGGGAGGAGTTTGCGCCGCGCCGATATCATCCTTCGTATTCGAGCCCGGACGCTGCAGCACCCAGATGTGATCTTGCCTGTCGACAGCCATCCCGCCCACCTGCCCCATGATCCAGTTGTTGGGCAACTGTTTTGGCCAGAAGGGGTCGACTTTGTATGCCGGCGGCGCCTGCGCCTGCGCGGTGGAGCAAACTCCAAGCGCAAGAACGCAAATGCCGATCGAAAGCAAAACCACTTTAGCCGATCCACAAGAACTGGGCATGGCAGCCCTCCAATACGCGATCTGTGTTTTCTTAATTGATCTCCAGGGCGACCAGGAATATACACCCGACTGCCCCCTTGGAGAATGCTCCCGTCCAGCTCTTCTGCCCGTTCTGATTTCTCTTCCAACAATAATTCAGTCACCCCGCGCGACGAGCAAGGTTGGCGATGCGTTGTGGCGCCGGCGTCTCGCCGGCGATTTTTCTGCTCGCCACACAGCCCAAAATCGCCGGCGAGACGCCGGCGCTACGAATGCTGGTATCATTTGCAACGGTCATGGTCTCGCCGAGGCAGCCTTTTGCAAAATGAGCCAAAATTGAAAATTCGGGGAGAAGCCTCGACCTTCCGATTTCGCGAAAAAGGACGATATGAAAAAGAAGACGAATTTGGCTCGAATGGCAGCGGCGTGCGCAGGACTGGCCATCGCGCTAGGGTTCCTGTGTCTATCGCCATTGCACGCACAAGGAAAAGCTCCCAAATTCGAAGTCGATCCTTCATGGCCCAAGCCGCTGCCGAACCTCTGGGTGACCGGGGGCATCGGCGGCCTGTGCATTGACTCCCGGGATCATGTGTTCATCCTCAATCGGCGCGATTTGACCGACAACGACCTCGACGCCGGGCACCAGGCCCCCGTGGTAATTGAGTTCGATCCCGACGGCAACGTCGTGAATTCCTTCGGTGATCCTGACACGACTCCAAACAACCCCCATGGCTGCACGGTGGACGCGGAGAATAACGTGTGGGTGACCGGCACGGGCGACGGCATCGTGCAGAAATATACTCACGACGGAAGCAAGCTCCTGCTCCAGATCGGCAAGCGCGGTGTGGTCGATTCCTCCGACGGCACGGCCAAAGGGAAAGCCCTGAACTCCAGCCACGCGGGGTTCTTCAAACCCGCGGGCATCGTGATCGATCCAAAGAGCGGCGACGTTTACGTGGCCGACGGTGAAACACCCGGAGGCAACCACCGCATCGCGGTGTTCGATCGCGCCGGGCAATTCCTGCGCCAGTGGGACTTGCACCGCACGGAGGCCGAGACCGGCGAAGCGTTCGTGCCTGTGCTGCATTGCGTGGCCATGGACAACAGCGGTTTGGTCTACGTCTGCGACCGGCGAGGCCACCGAATCCAGGTGTTCGATAAGATGGGCAGCTTCCAAAAGAATATCCCGGTCGAGTTCGAAAAGATGTCCACACTCCCGGCTGGGCCGGAGCACCAGTCCGGCGCATTGGGGTCGGCAGTGTCGGTCGACTTTTCCCGCGACGCGGGGCAGAAGTACATGTACGTGGTCAATCAGGACGACGAGAGGATCGATATCCTCGATCGCGCCAGCGGACAGATCCTTTCAAGCTTCGGGCGTCCCGGGCACCAGGTGGGTGAATTTACGTACGCGCATTTTCTGGCGGTGGATTCGAAGGGCAACGTCTACGTCGCGGAGGTGGGCACGGGCAAGCGCATTCAGAAATTCAAGATGGTGGGCCGCCACTAGCGCGGGCTCCAGCCTGTGGGGTTTGGGCATGCCGAGGCGTATCCGCCTCACAATTCAACCTCACAGGCTGAAGGCCTATGCCACTCGCCCTACAGATGCAAAAGCTTGATGGCGTTTCCCTTCAAGATTCGTTCGCGCTCCGCGGCCGGGAAATTGAACTGGTCGAGGACCAGGCTCGGATACTGCACGTCCTGCGCGGCGAAAATATCCGTGCCCACCACGATGCGGTCCGTCCCGACCATGGTGACCAGGAACTGGAACGCTTCCGGATAGTAGATCAAATAGTCGTAGTAAAAGCGCCGTAGATATTCCCGGAACGGGCGAGCCAGCGGGACCCGCTGATCGTTGAAGTGCGAGAAGAAATGCTCGATCCTTCCGGCCAGGTAAGGGAAGGCGCCTCCCGCGTGCGGCAACACCATTTCCAGCTTCGGATATTTATCCAGGATTCCCGACATCATTAACTTGGTTGCCAGCACGGTGTGATCGGTCGGCGCGTCGAGCCCCGCCGCCAGATTCGGCGGCCCGGAAACTCGGTCAGCGCCGTAATTGTTGGGAATTCCGTCCATCTGATGAAAAATAATAGGGAGGGCCAATTCCTCGATCCGCGCCAGTACCGGCGCAAATTTCGGATCGATGATGTAATCATGGCGCTCCATCGAGTCCGGCAGATGGACGGCGCGCACGCCCGGCTGACCCGCGACGCGATTCAATTCCTTCAGAGCCAGTTGCGGATCGCGCATGGGCAGCTCGGCGCCCAGAACAAACCGGTCGGGATGCTTCTTGTGCACTTCGATTCCCACATCGTTGATGATCTGTGCGAGATGCGCGCCCTGTTCCGCCGAAGTCCATTGCCACGGCATCGAGCCAGACAATGTGAGGCAATGCATCAGGACGCCATGCTCGTCCATCCACTGGAGCCGTTTTTCCAGATCGTAATTGAGCGGATAGGGATTGACGAGCGGGTTTCCAAGATCGGCCAGAGCCTTGTTGTACGGTTCGGGCGACCAGTGCGCGTGGCAGTCAATCGCAATAGGCTTGCCCACTCCTGCCTTCCCTGGCTTAGCATCCCACCAGTCCACGCCTTTCTCTTTGGTCTGCGCGGCCAAGCCGGCGGGAAGCGCAGTGATCATCGCGCCGCCGGCGCCGATCTTCAAAAAGTCTCGTCTTCCAAGAGCGGAACCTTGCACCACTTCGTCCGATTTTTTCATCGTCGATTCTCCTGAGGTCCTTCCTTATATCACTAATGCTTGGAACTCTCAGAGCCGTTTTCCAACCGTGCATATGGTCCGGCGGCGTGAACGATCTTTCCGCCAACCATTGTGAGCAGCGATTCGATGCTGCCTATCTGGTCCACCGGCACGGTCATGTAGTCCTTCGTCAGGACAGCGAGGTCGGCAAGTTTGCCGGGCTCCAGCGAGCCGCGTTTGCTTTCGTCGAATGAAAACCAGGCGCTGCCGATGGTGTAGGTTCGAAGCGCGTCCTCGCGCGTAGGCGTTTGTTCCGGGCCGCGCTGCAAGCCGCCCGCGTTCTTGCTGGCGACGAGCGACCATTGCAGCGCAGTGAACGGATTGTAGGAGGCCACGCGATGCGCGTCCGTCCCTGCGCCCATGTTCACGCCCAGTTCCTTGGCGTTTTCCACCGACGCTGCATTCGGGCGCTGTATCGTCCAGCCCACACCCATCGTTTTCATTCGCCGCAAATTCTGGAGCGAGGCATTCGTCAGGTGAGCGACCGACCATCGCAAATTTGTAATGGGAAATTCCGCATTCACGCGCTCGTAAATGGAGAGCAGCGTGTCCGCGGTTTCGTCCTTCGGCCAATGCATCGTGACCGGCATTCCTCTTTGCGCCGCCCAGCGGACGATCTCGTAATACTTTTCCTTGTCCTCGGCGGTCGGATGGTCGTTATTGTTCATGCCCCAGGTGACGCGTTCCCCGAGGCCGTTGAATTTCAGCATCTCGTCGCCAAAACCCTGCGGCAGCATCTGCGTCAAGCTTTTCAACTCTTCAAATTCCTTGCCTGCAGTCGGGCCGCACAAACTATACGCAACCCGTAGCGTCAATTGGTGCTGCCGCCAGATCTTGAAGAGGGGCTGATAGTTTTCGGGATTGAGATTATTCCCACCCGGATCACCGACTCCGGTCAAGCCGAGCCGGTTCAGCTCGCTGAAAAATTTCTTTGTTCCTTCCACTTGTTCATCAAATGTCGGATGGGGCAGCTTGTCGAACAGGGCGATGGCGACATCGAAGCCGCCGCCATCTTCAATCGCTCCCGTTGGATTTCCGTTCGCGTCCCGTTCAAATTTGCCCGGACGCGGCAGATCGGCTTCGCTGTTAATCCCCATCGCTTTGAAGCCCGCGGGCGTCATCACTTCCCAATCGTAATCCTGCTGCACGTAAACGGGATTGTTCGGAGCCGCCGCGACCAGGTCCGCCTGAGTAGGCCTGCGCTTCTCTTTGAATTGCTCCGCGTGCCAGCCGCCCGCGACGATCAGCCAGGAACCCGGCTTCTTGGCCAGCGACGCTTCATGGATCCGGTTCATCGCCTCGGCTATGGAGGCAGCGCCCACCCAGTTCACCTCGGTCGTGAACGTCTGGCCCGCCCGGATCGCGTGGATATGGGAATCGATGAAGCCGGGAATTACCGTGCGCCCTTGCAGATCGATTACACGCGTCTTCGGCCCTGCTTGCTTTCGAATGTCCGCGCTGCTGCCCACCGCCGTGATTTTGCCATCGCGTATGGCGATGGCTTCGCGAGTCGAGAATTGGGGGTCGACCGTCAGGATCTTGCCATTCACCAGAATGGTGTCGGCGTTTTGGGACCACGCCGGCAAGCCCGCGGCGAGCGCGACGATGGCGAGCAATGCGGTGCGAGCGAAATTCGCGATTGGTATTCTCATTTCGTTGGCTCTTAAAATTTTCTAGTTGAGGCGTTTCGGCGCGCCGTCTTTTTGGTACCAGTCCACGGTCTCGCCGCTCGTATTCACTGTCACGGCGCGCACCTCGGTGAATTGATCGAACGACTCGATGCCCGTCTCGCGGCCCATGCCGCTGTCCTTAAATCCTCCCCACGGGGATGCAGGGTCGAGCCGGTGATGGTCGTTCACCCAAACCATGCCGAAGAGCAGACGGCTGGCCACACGGTGCTCGCGCGCGACGTCGCCGGTCCATACGGAAGCGGCCAGCCCGAACCTCGTGTCGTTGGCGATTCGAATCGCGTCCGCTTCATTTTCGAAAGGCATGACGACGGTCACGGGCCCGAAGATTTCCTCTTGCGCAATCTCAGAGTGAGCGTCGGCATCGTAGAGCACGGTCGGCTCGATGAAAAATCCACCAGGCAGATTGCCGGAAGCCGCCTTGCCGCCCGTCAACAGCTTCGCGCCCGCGGCTGTGGCCCGTTCCAGCATGGCCAGGATGCGCCGCCGTGACTTCTCCGAAATGACCGGACCAAGCTGCGTCCGCACGTCGGCAGGATCGCCCAGCCGGATCGCTGCGGCCTTCGTTCGAAACCTCTCCAGGAACGGCGCGTACATTGAGCGCTGAACAAGGATGCGCGAACCGCACACACACGTCTGCCCCGCGGCAATGAACGCCGCGAAGGCCGCGCCGTTGACTGCACGCTCCATCTCCATGTCATCGAAAATGATGACGGCGCCCTTGCCTCCGAGCTCCAGCGTGGCCGCAGCAAAATTGCGCGCAGCCGCGGTGCCGATCGAACGGCCCACCTCCGTGCTCCCAGTGAACGTGACCTTTCGAATTCTCGGGTGCGCAGCAAGAGCGGCGCCCGATTCGGCGCCCACGCCGTTGACCACGTTGACGACGCCCTTGGGCACGCCGGCGCGATCCAGAAGCTCGACGAGACGCACGGTCGTAAGCGGCGTCTGCTCGGAGGGCTTGATGACCACGCTGTTGCCGGTCGCAAGCGCCGGGGCCAGACTCTTCGATAGGATCATCAACGGATGATTGAACGACGTCATGAGCGCGACGACGCCGAGCGGCACGCGCTCCGTGTAACACAAGTACGAACCTTCGACTGGGATGACGTCACTTCGGCGAGTAAGGGCCAGCGCCGCGAAATAGCGATAAAACTGCGGCAGGCGTGAGATCTGCGCCCTCGTTTCGACGATCGGCCGGCCGTTGTTGAGCGTCTCGAGCTTGTAAAACGCTTCCAGATCGGCCTCGAACAAGTCGGCGAAACGGTTGAGTACTCGCGCGCGTTCGTGGATCGACGTCCGGCTCCATTTTCCTTCGTCGAAAGCATTCTGAGCGGCGGTGACGGCGCGGTCCACGTCGGCTGCGCCGGCATCGGCCAGCCGCCCGATCGCGACGCCCGTGGCGGGGTTGACGATGTCCAGAGTCTTGCCGCTCGCGGCATCGGTAAACTCTCCATTGATGAAGAGCTGCGCGTCGTAGGTGATGGGCAGAACGGTCATGGATTTCGCACCTCGGCAGGGAAGGGAGTGACGGTCGACTCAGCCTCGATTTCTTCGAGGCGACGTTTTTTCGGTTCGACACCGAGCGTGAGGACCACCAAAATCTCGACGACGAGAAGCCCGATCATGAAGACGAGCACGCCTCCTATCCCGTGCGACCTAAAAAGCGCGACGACCAGGAAGGGCGTAAAGATAATCGCGCCGCGCCCGAACGTGTTGCAGATTCCCGACGCTCGCAGCCGCACTTCCGTCGGAAAAAGTTCCGGGATGTAAATCGCAAACAGCAGAGCGACGAGAACGTAAATCGGAACGATCAGAGCGAAGCCCGTCACCATCAAAACGGCGGGATTCTGGATGAATGGATAGAAGCTTCCAATTAAAATCGTGAGCAGGGAAGCTCCGACGATCGCGGGCTTGCGACCCCAGGAGTCGGCGGTGAACGCGCCAATCGCGGAGCCGATCGGCGCGCCGAGGGCCATGACGAGAGAATAGTTAAACGACCTGGCGATGCTGAGCCCCTGCTGCACAAAAAAGGTCGGCAGCCACGTCACGAATCCGTAGAGCAGGCTGTTGATGACGATCAGCGAGACCGAACCTAAAATCATGCGCGGAAGAATCGCGGGACTGAAAAGGGAAGAAAGATTTCGTGAATGTTTTACGAGGGTCGAAACTCTGGGCGGAGGCAGCGGAGAATGTTGCAGCGAAACTTCGCCCTCGATCGCCTGGAGCAAGCGCTCCGCCTCTTCGTTGCGTCCGACGGATTCCAGCCAGCGCGGCGATTCCGGCAATTTTTTCCGCAAATACCAGACGACGAGCGCCCCGAGTCCGCCCAGCACGAACATGGTGCGCCAGCCGAGCGTCGGGATGATGAGCCTTCCCAGCAGTGCGGCCGCCGGCAGGCCGGTCACGACGAAGACTGTCATGAAGCCCAGCCATTTGCCGCGGGATTGCGGCGGTACAAATTCGGTTAAAGTCGAATAGCCAACCACATTTTCTGCCCCCAATCCGAATCCGATGATGAACTGGATCAGGATCAAAACCCGCATGGAGGGCGTGAAGGCGGCTGCCAGCGACGCGAATCCGAAGATGGCAAGATTCGATTGATAGGTGAAGCGGCGCCCGAACCGGTCGCCGAAGAAGCCGGTTACAAACGACCCCAGCATCATTCCGAAAAAAGTTGCCGAGACGAACTCCGCGTTTTGCCCCAGGGTGGAGAAGCCGCTCTTGACCGTGGCGCCGAGGACTATCCCCGCAAGATAAATATCGAAGCCGTCGAAGAACATCCCCGCGCCGATCAGCCACATGATCCGGCGATGGAACGAAGAAATCGGCAGGCGGTCGAGCCGCGCTCCTGCGTTTACGGGCACGGGCGGCTCACCTCTGCCTCGAAAGCACGGCCATGCTGCCCACCGTCAACGCTTCCGTGGCCAAACGGCAGTTCTGGTCAAACGAATTCTGTTGCGCCGTCTGGAAAAATTCCTTGCAGTTCCGCGCGGCGTTCGGATCGAGGCGCAGAATGCGCTCGAGGATGGCATCGACGTCGGATGCCAAAGTGCTCGCCGGGCTTACGTGCGAGATCAGGCCGATTTGCTGCGCCTGCTGCGGCGCGATGGGATCGCCGAAGAGGACGAGGGGAAACGCGAAGCGCGGCAGCGCGTACTCGCCGAGGTACGCCATGATGGCGGCTGGGGCCAGACCGAACTTCATTTCGGGGAATCCCAGGGCCGCGCTCTCGGCAACGTAGACGAAATCGCACACGATCGCCAGGCCGAAACCGAAGCCGAACGCGTCGCCCTGCACCTCCGCGACGCTGATCAGCGGAGAAACTCGCAGAGCGCGCTTGAATTCGATGAGGCGTGCCGACTCATGATGGATCGCCGCGGCGTCCCGCCCCGCGCGCTCGCGCCCCGTGCAGAAAACCTTGCCGCGCGCCCGAATGCGCAAGACTCTCGCGCTAGGTTGCGCGGCCTCGCGCCGAAGCTCCGCGAGCATCGCGTCAAACATCGCGCCAGTCACTTCATTTTCGTGCTCGGAATTGTTCAACGTGAAATTCAGGACGTCGCCGGCCCGCTCGATCACGACCCCGGCCGGCGCATTCGCGTCTACAAACTCAACAGGTTTAGATGACATGCCGACACGGTACACACGGAGCACAAGTCATGTCAACCGGCCATGGCGGTTCGCTTCGGGCGCGATTCGGGCAAGTTTTTCCAGACTGCGCTCGATCCATTTTTTGCGGCTATGGAGTCTTATTGACGATCTTCAGAAACTCATCATTCGTCCCGACGCGCCCGTGGATCGGGACGTGCTGCGCTACGTCGAGCTTCAGTTTCAGCATGTTCTGGTACAACGTTCGCATGGCGAGAGTGGGCGCGGGCGGCTGCGCTCCCGGCTGCGGCGGCGAATAGAGATCCGCATTCACCAGAATTTTTTCTTTCGGGAGATAGGCCATCAACATATCGGCGCTGTGATTGCCCTGGCTGTATGACGGATCCCCCAGCTCGTAGGCCATGTCCTGCACATGCATGATTTCCAGCATGCGCACGCCATCGGTCACGACGTATTTTCCTTCGCCGCGCGTGTCGCCGCCCACGGTGTCAATCGGAGCCGGCCGCCTGCTGATCATGTACATCGGACTGAAAATCGCGAGCCGGTCCGGCTGCAGCGTCCTCGGCGCCGGGTAGAACATGATGTCGAGGTAATACTGCTTGTTGGATTCGTGGGTCACGATGGTCGTGCCTTGCGAAAGATACGTGCGGAGACCGCCGGCGTGATCCATATGGTGGTGCGTGTTGACGAGGTACCGGATCTGCTTGTTCGGAACCAGCCGGTTCACTTCCGCGATCACCGCGAGCGATCGCGCTTCGTTCTGCGGCGCTTCGACCACCGCGACGAAGTCATTGAATTCCACGAGCACGCTGTTGTGTGATCCACCTCCCAGCAGCCAGACGCCGTCCGCGAGCTTTTGGCTTTCGACTTTGACCGGTGGCGCCGTCGCCGTCCGCACCGCCTCGGGAACCGGCATCGGCGTCACGGCTACGTTGGTCTTCACATCGGTTACATTGATCTCGTAATAGTTGTGCGCGGGGTTCAGCCGTGGATCGCCCTGGTGCACATGGATCTGCCCGGGAAACATGATTCCGCCGAAATCCTTGTATTTCGTGTAGCGCATCTCGTAGTCCATGTCGCCATACATGGGGTTGGGAAACCAGGTGTCGACCAGCTCGACGAGATTCTTGTCGTTGATCGTTCCGTTGAATTTGTATTTTCCCATGGTGAACGAAACGACCGTCACCTGTCTGCCAAACTGCGAGAGGCCAATGTCCGACGCTCCGATAATGGGCAGCGAGATGGCGGTCGCATCCGTAGCCGCCAGCGCCGCTTTCAGAAACCCGTGCGGAGTCAGCACCATTTCCATCTGCCGCAAGTCAGAGTAGGGCACGCCGTCCAGATACATCCGCGTAAGCGGCACCGGCGCATCACCCTGCATATCCCAGGCGTAATTCCCGCTCAAAATGGACGTGACGTGTTGCTCCGGCATCGGAGTTCTGCCGAGCAGCGGGTACTTCCCCTGCCTGCGCGTGTAATCCTCGCGTGACCACTTCGCGTCAAAGTCGATCACGCGCGTGTAGTCGATGACTTCATAATGCGGCCAGTCTTCGGCAAGCCCGTACGTCTGGCCGATCTGGGAGAACCAGCCGCTCGCCGAGTATTGAATCGTCTTCAGGTTGGCAAGGCCCATGGCCTTTGCAGACGCCTCCAACGCTTTCCGGGCATCGACCGACTGTGCGGAGGCAGTTCCCGCGAGCAGGATGAAAAGTCCAATGAGAATGCAGAGTTTTCGCGCCATGCGTGTTCCTCACTCTCAGAAAATCAACTTGAGAACAAAATGCCCGAGTTTCTCTTTTGAGATACCGAATGGGCACTCTTATACACCCGCGGCCCCTTCCACTGAACCAAATTGTTCTTCGTCAGGCGGTTTTCGAGTTTGCATAGCCCTTAGTCCGCTACTTGGCAAGCGTAATGAGGCACGCCCATGCGAACTGCGCTCAAATTAATGTTAGGAAAAAGCGCGGTAACGCCGAATCGCACTTCGCCGCACTTGTGTTCTAGAGCACAGCATTTCCCCCGGTTTTCTCGTATAGTATCCCTGAGGAAGGGTCGCTTCCCCTCGCATCGTTCGTGGAGGCTCCCATGCGTAGCAGAAAAACACCACGCTCCTCGGATCGCACGCGGCAACGTCCACGGCGCGCAATCAAAAACGTCACGTTTACACGCGCTCCATATGACTTGGCCTCTCTATTCAGGGGGCTTTACCATCGGGTGGCTCGCCGGCTTGGGATGGATCCGTCGTACGTCAGCCGCGTCGCTCGCAGGGAACGCCGGTCGAAGATCATTGAAGACGAGCTGAGGCGCGAGCTGAGCAGGATTGTGGAGAATATCAGCAAGCGGCGTGGCCGCGGCGCGCGGAAAGCCGCCGGCAAGAAGGGCCGCCTGAAAGCGAACAAAAAGGCGGGGAGAAAATAAACGTGAATCAACATTCATCAGGCCGGTCACTCAACTCCTGATTTTTCGTCTCGCGACCTCGACTCATTTGCAGATGCTTTATTTCCGTGTCCGTTCAGCGCGAACGAGGCGCCCATTATCCGCGAGCATCGCGAGGAACTCTTCAACATCTCCGCAATTCTTCTGCATCCGTGGATCCCCAATATTCAGCAGAGCAGTTTCCAATATCCAGGCAGCGGGTTATGCCAGTTTGATTTTGCGCCTCAACTGGGGTGTACTAAGTAAATTGTTATATGATATAAATAATGCAGACTGATTTGTTGAGGTTGTTCTGGAAATCTCGCGGCGATAATGGGCATGCAAAGAGCAGTCTTCCCCGCCGGGCTGCGCCTCGTCAAGAAAGATATGCGCCAAAGTAAACGGAGGGCGCAGAATTTGAAACGACGCTCGAAAAATCGCGGCAAACGAAAGAGAAAGAAGATTTCTCACGATCGCCTCTTCCAATTCATTATGGGAAGGAAGATGACGAAATCTGAGCGGAATTATTTCGGCTTGAAGATCGCGCGGCGCGGACCAAAAAAGAAAAAGTAGTCCTCACATCCCGCGTTCCACTCGAAAATCAGAGCACATCGCACTCATACATCAACTTCGCAACGGGAACGATATCCCAAAAGTCTGGGAGCGCCGGGCCCAGCCTATTGAACGCCACCTTTGGATTCGTAGAGACCCACAACCGATGCTCCCTGCGGAAGGGGCTTCGCTTTGCCGCTTGCGGCGCCGACGAGCCAGCGGCGGCTCGAACCGCAGGCTTTCTCCGAACTTGACTCCACGACAATTGCTCCGCTCGCCGTAGTGCCGATGACCTCCAATGTCTGGCCGCAGCCCGGCGGTGCGACTCGGGCGAACTGCATCTCCAGGTCAACGATCGGCGCCTGGGCCTCGCCCAAATGGTAGTCGAAGAGGAACGTCGTTGAATACTTGCCGCCTTCGGCAAGAATTCCGAGAACCCGCTTGCCGTCCTGCGAGAAACCAGCGAGACGCAGCGACAAAGTTCGCCCGTAATCGCCATCCGAAGCGATAAAATTTACCTCCACCGGAGCGCCGCCAGCGGCGGGAGTGACCACAAGCGTGTAGTCCGCCATGCAATCATGAGAGTTCTTGCTGTGATCGTCAGCCGTGGAAACCTTGAGCACAGCGGCTGCCCCGGATGGGCCACGCACCGCCGGTGTCTCGGTGACGGCAACTTCGGCGCCGGCGTCAATACATTCCGCGGATGCCTGTTGTGAGGGTAATAGAGACGCGGCTAGCAGAATTAACGGCAGCATGCAGGGAATCCTTCCCAGGTTGATGAAGGTAGGCACATTATTTCGCCACCTCCCTGCACAATGAAATTATAACTCATCCCTTTGCGGCCATCCAGCGTCGCTGTCGAGAGCCGAGGGGCTTCGTTTTTGTAGCACAGGCACTCTTGCCTGTGCTGGTTTTGCGATCGTTGCTGTGTCGATAGCCTATGCGCGTGACTTACAAAACCGCACAGGCAAGAGTGCCTGTGCTACTTAGACCCCCGCGCAATATCGTCTTGCGTGGTTGTGGGGCAGGGTGAAAGAAACCGTTCTGCCGCTCACGCTTTCAGCCGGGGAAACAACCGTTCGGCGTTTCCGCGATTGATGGCCTTCCAATCGTCTTCTGAGAAGCCGGCGTACTGGACGAGCCAGTCGTCTGTCAGCTCATAATTCCGCAAGGGCACGTCGCTTCCATACAGGATCTGCGAAATGGGAACAATGTCTTTCAGCGCATCGAGCGCGGGCGCGCGGCCCGCGTGCGCCGTGTCGAAATAGAGTTTCTTGAATTCATAGTCCACCCCGTGCGGAATCTTGTCGGCGCGATTCTTGGGAAAATCGTCGATGATGCGCGCCGCCAGCACCGGAAACGCTCCGCCGGAGTGCGAAAAGATGAAGCGGATATTCGGATTTTTCGCCAGGGTTCCGTCCCAGAGAAGGCTGTCGATGGCTCGCGCCGTGTCAATGTCATACTCGATGATGCCGGATTGTCCCGCAAGATTACGGCAGCACGAGGCGCGCGCGGGATGGACAAACACCACGGCGTTGCGCCGGTTCAATTCTTCGTAGACCGGCGCAAAAGAAGGATCGCCCATCCACTTGTCCATGTAGCTGGTCCACAGGGCGATGCCGTCGGCCTTCAGCACGTCGAGCGCGTAGGCAATTTCTTTCAAGCTTCCGTCGGTGTCGGGCAAGGGCAACGCCGCGAAGTTGCCGAAACGCCCGGGATAATCTTTGACCATTTGAGCGGCATATTCGTTGCTCTGCCGCGCAAGGCTGCGTCCTTTTTCGCTGCGGTCGCTCATGGAATCCATTACCAGGCGCTGGACGGGCGAAACCATGGCCGTGGCGATTCCGTGCTTGTCCATCATGTCAATGGATGTCGAGGGAGTCCAAGGCCTGAGGTTGAATCCGCTCGCGCGCATTTGTTCTTCCATGGCCTTGACGTAAAACGGCGGAAACAAATGATGGTGCACGTCAATCCGGCCGAGCATGGGGCGGACGGAAGGCGAAATCGCTTGCGCGAACAACCGGCTTCCAATGACCGTGCCGGGAAGTATTGCGCCCGCTCCGGCCATGGCCAGTGCTTTCAGGAATTTCCTGCGCGAAGCGCCGGAGTCGAAAGGTTCAGTTTTTGCGTTGCCAAAATCCGCGGGCGTATCGAAGTTTCCGGAAGCGCGATTCCCCATGCTCATTTCCTCCCAGCTTCAAAAGAAGTGCGTATTTCGCTGCGGCGCAACATAGCACGTTTCCAGGGCGTGTGTCAGCGGCCCGCATCGGCAATCAGCGCGGCTCGGAGGAGGGCGGGACGATGCTCTTGATCCGCATGTAGGTGACGAGGTTGCCGTAGTGCTCGTTGTTGTGCGCGAGATTTGAGATCAACCGGCTGATCCGCAACACCGGAACTTTTGTGCCATCGTCCCTAGTGCCTTGCACCAGATCCATGGAATTGGCATCCGTGACCATGGCATACGCGCCGTCGCAGTAGGTGAGAGCGCTATTCAACGCCTTTACGAGGTCGGCCTTCGCTGTGACTTTTTCAAAATCCGTTTCTTCCATCGGATTCTTTTCGCCCTTCGCATCCGAACACCAGCGATAATTGAAGTTGGCCAGGTGTCCAATCAGTTGTCCGAACGTGCGCACCTCCGGTTGCGCGCCGGGGCGCAGCCCATAAAACTCCTCGGGCATTTTCTCCGCGGTGCGCGCAATGAATCTCCGATTCACGCCGTAGGAATTGCGAAGCCATGCGGAGAGATCTTTGGGCGGAGCCTGCTGGCCACTCTGCGCCGCCAGCGGAAATGCCAGAAGGAAGCCCAGAAGCGCGCCGAAGAAAATCTTCACCATAGATATGCCCCCAAGTTGACTCGAACGCAGAACTCAGAATTGCACGGGATCCAAGCGGGCAACATCATTCGCCGTCGAGCCTCCTCCCGGATTGAAATATTATTTTTTTAAGGCGTCGCACATTATACCGCCGGCGACCTCCGCATACAATTTGCGCGGGAGCGGTCTATGAGGCATTTTCTGGGAGACAAACAAATATTTCCAACCGCGCCTATGGGCTCCGTTTCATGATTGCTGCCCGGGAGGCGGGTGTATCATCGCGCCTGTTATGCCGCGGTGCAGACAATTCCAAGGGAAGGGAGAATTAAAAGTGAGCCGCTTTGCGATCGGATTGGCAGGAATAGTAGGAACTGGACTTGTGCTTCTCACAGGGGCCAATGGCGTCTCTTCGCCGCAGCAGGCGGCATCCCCATCCTCCGTACAATACCTGGAAGGCAGCGCGGCCCAGAAGGAGCGCGCTTTTTCTCCGGCGGTGGTCACCAGGGGCGGGAGAATCATTTGGCTGGCGGGGCAAACCACCACTGTGGACTTGAACGGGAAATCAATTGCGGGCGACTTCCTGGGTCAAGCCAGGACGGACTTCGCATTGATTGACCGCACCTTAAAGCGCAACGGCGGGAGCCTCCAGAACCTGGTGACCATGACCGTGTTTATCAACGATCCCCGTAACGGCGACCCGTTCGTGAAATTGCGTCGTGAGATGTTCCCGGAGGGCAAGTTCCCTGCAAGCGCATTGATTACGGTTTCCAACTTTGCGCAGCCGGGAATTGTCATCGAAATTCAGGGAGTCGCAGTCATCGGCGAATGAGGATCATGCAACCTGTGGTGGTGAACGCCGAGGCTCTGGTATCTCTCTTTACGCAGTTTCGGCGGCGAGCTCGTCCAGGGCTGCCGAAGCCTTAGTCAAGTTGTCAACACTGAAGACCAGCAGCCCCAGCGCCGAACCTGGGTCCATTCCACAATAGCTGTAGTCAATGTTGATCTGCTTTTCGCCCAGCCGCAGGGCGGCGCGGCCCAACTCACCCGGACGGTTCGCCACCCTTATGATGGCGACCTCCGTCTCTTCGAAGATCATGCGCAGGCTGCCCAGCATGGCCTTGGCGGCTGCCGGATTATCCGCCACGAATCGGACCAGGCTCTCGGGCCCCTCGACATACGATTGAAAAGCAAGGATGTTCACTCCGCGCTCCGCCAGTCCGAGGAAGCACTTTCCCAATGCGCCCGGTTTGTCTTCAATCGTTACTGTAAATTCCTTCGCCATCGCCATCTGAATTGTCTCCCTCCTTTTCAGCGCACCGGCACCCGGCCTCGCAGCTTCTTTCCGGCGAGTTCAATCCATCAGCCGGGGTTTGTTTCATTCAATCCAGTGAGGATTCTATCCCACACTTCAGTTTTTGTAAGGGTGGTTGATTCTCGATGCAAAATAAGAGTAGGCGCACGCGAACCACAAGTCCAATTGAAACGTCTTATCCTGGGCATAAGATCTTGCTCCGATTCCGGGAAGGGAATTGAATTACCTGTCATTCACCCGGCCAGGTGAGGACGAACTGTGGAATTGTCTCGAGAAAGCAAGCGAAGGCAGTTCTCCATAGACAGTTGGCGCGTCTGTTTGATAGCCTCTGCGGCATTGCATCCGGTGAAGGTAGAATTTCGCGTGGATCCGATGGAGCCCGTTTCCGTTGGCCAGGTTTCCACGCCTGATCTCACTAGCCCTAAATTGCGGATCGAGCGGCGTCTATCGCCCATTGCAAGGAGGAGTCATGCAGCCACTCAGAATTCTTAAGACCCTGGGTCTAGTGAGCGCGGTCGCTCTCATTTCCTCGCTGGCATTTGGTGCGACGATCACGGGCAAAGTAACGGGACCCGACGGCGCGCCTTTTCGCGCCGCGTTCGTGCAAGCTCGGAATGCGAAGACCCACGTGACGGTCATGGTGCTTTCCGGCAACGATGGGAGCTACCGCGTGGAGAATCTGCCCGCCGGCAATTATCAGGTGCAGGCGCGATCCATTGGGTACCGGTCCGACGCGAAGAGCGGAATTTTCCTCGCCGCCAACCAAAACGCCACCTTCGATTGGACCATGCAAAAGCAGATGGTGCACTGGGACGAAATTCCCATCATTCAAGGTATCGACCTGTTTCCGGAAGGGCCGGGCAAAGAAAAGTTTTCGCGCTGCGGCTCGAGTTGCCACGGGTTTGAGCAGTTCATCAACGTCCGGCGGGACGAAAACGGATGGCGCGAAACCCTCAAGGACATGATGTCCACGCGAATTGGCGGCGGCGTCGTCTACGGCACAATCAAGACCGACCAGGACGTCAATGAACTCGCGGCCTACGCCGACAAAATCTTCGGCACGGGGCCGGGCGCGCTCCCGGAATCTCCGGCCGATCTTCCCGGATACAAGGATTGGATGAAACAGTTCAGCGACGACGCGCTCAAGATCGTCTACGTGATGTACGAAATGCCGCCGGGCCGCATGACCTGGGACGCCAACCCCGACAAGGATGGCAACGTCTGGTGCCCGTATTTCGGGACGGTCAATGGCGTCGGCCGGTTGAATCCTGATACGGGAGAGCTGCAGGAATACTTGTGGGAAAGCCAGTCGCCGCGCGTGGGCACGCGGTCGGTGCAGATGACGCGCGATGGAGTTTCAGCCTGGGTCGTGGAAGAGGGCGGAACGCTGGTGAAGGTCGATGTCAAGACCGGCAAGCAGACCAAGTATAAGGGGCCGGGCAAGTCCATGAACACGGTGCGCGAAGATCCGAACGGAATCTTGTGGGTTTCCGGCAGCCCGTTTTCCTACCGCTTTGACCCCAAGACGGCAACATACACGGAACTGAAAGAGGTCCCCAACACGTACGGCGCGAACCTCGACAAAGCCGGCAACATCTGGTTTGACGAAGTTGGCGGACAGGGCAGAATTTTCCGCGTGGAATATAGGACCGGAAAAGTCACCACCTGGACGCCGCCGCCGCAGCCGGGATCGCGCCGCCGCTTTCAAGTCGATGCCAACGGAATCGGCTGGCTGGCCCAGTACGACAAAGGACAGATCGTGCGCCTCGACACGGAAACGGGAGCGTTCAAGGAATACCAGCTCCCCGGCGAGCAGGCCACGCCCTATCCCATTGGGATCGACACGAACAACCAGGTCTGGTACGCCTCCGGAATCATGGACACGGTAGGCCGCCTGGACCCCGCCACCGGAAAAATAACCGAATATCCACCTCCCGCGGTAGGAAATGGAATGAGGGAACTCAACAACGATCCAAAAGGAAGAATGTGGTTCGCATCGCCAGGAAACAACACGGTAGGCTACATGTATCTGGCGAAGTGAATCAAGTAGGACAGGCTTCCAGCCTGTCGTTTTTGATTTTGAAATTATTAAAATTGAGAAAGCCCGCAGCCTGAAGCCCGCGCTACTTGGGGCTCTTTCCAGCCGCAGGCATTCTGATCCGATTCGTAAAAGCGTCCTCCTCTTCCGGAATGCAGAAGAGTTCTTCCATATACGCTTTGTTCCCCACCAGAAGCTTGTAGCTTTTAATATCGCCCACCCAAGTGGACGTGTAAGCCTTGGGATCCTCAACGACGAGCTGGAGCGACATGGTGTTGCCGTCCACGCGCTTGTAGCGCTCGATTAAGTGCATATCTTCGCTGTGCGGATCGCCGTAAAAATCGACCCAGCTCTTGTCATTGAAACCGACCGTATCCACGACGAACGTGTCTCCCTCCCACTTGCCGATCGAATCTCCCATCCAAGTGGGTTCCAGATCCTTGGGATGGCTTCGCCCGTCGGTCCAGATTTGGCGCCAGGCATGGTCGCGCTCGAAGAACATGAACACGCGTTCAGGCGTTTGAAAAATCTCAAACGGCTGCGGGAAGAACAGGAGCCGCGGAATCCCGGTCGGATTGCATTTGAGGATCGGGTCATTCCCGCCTGCTTGTGCCTTGGGACCGTAGCCGGGCTTGGCTTCATCGTATTTTGCTTTTGCCCAGGGAGTCATCGGAGGGTGCTCTTTGCTCGGGGTTGCGTAGATGCCCTGGCCGGGGACTGCATTGAAAAATTCCCACATTCCGGACAAGTCGTGAGGGTTGGCGGGAGCCGAAGCGCTGCTCTTTGCAGTTCCCGATTGCTGGGCCGGCATTTGCGCGAGTATTGTGGCGGGCACTGCCAGTAATGCCGTGAGCGTCGCAATCCAAGCCATCGTCATTATGCGTTTTCGCATTCGGAAGCTTCCCCCTGGCTCAGGTTTCAGTCCTTGATTCAATTCCTCTATGAGCGATGATCCTCTCGCAATCGTTCTCAGATGTCCAGTTCCTGCAGCGCCAACACTTTGCCATTGGGCAGCACGAGCTTGTGGAGAAAACCGACGGGCGCTCCATTCCTTGCAGGAACGAGATTGATCGAAACTTGATCGCCAACCTTCACGCTCTCCTTTGTCCAACCGGCCCGCACCAGTTTGCCCGGGCTGTAGGTTTCCACGCTCCAGTGCGCCACGTTGCCTTTCTCATCTTTCACGTCAAGATAGATTTGGACATGCGGATTGGTCCACGCAAATTCCGTTACGGTTCCCTTGATCGTGATGGGATTCTTTTCGTCGTATGCGGCGTTGCCGTGGTGCGCCAAAAGCGGGATGGAAATCAGCAGAAGCACGGCAGCTGCAAACAAAACATTCAATCGATATTTTTTCATTTCATGCTCCCGATAGAAATTCATTATTCAATCGAAAACCCGGCAACCGCCGATCCTTAAGTCTATTTCTTTGTGCGCCGCAAATGAGCCCTGTCTTTTTCGTTTTCCTCGCAGGAGTACGACATGATCTCGGTATTCTGGCGCGCAATCGGCAACGTGACGGACCATGGCTCCGTGAAAAATTTCGGATCTTCAAATGTGACGGTCCACTTGATGTTGTTATTGTCCACCTTTTGGAACCGTTCGACCAGATGCAGCTGGTCGCTGTGCTCGTGCCCCGCCGTGTCGAGCCAGGTCCTGTCGTCAAGCCCGACCGTGTCCACCACCAGCGTGTCTCCGTCCCATTTGCCGATCGAATCTCCAAACCACGTCGCGTCCACATCCTTCGGGTGGCTGCGTCCGTCCGTGTGAATGATGCGGAAGGTGTGCTGGTTCTCGAACAGGATGGTGAACACCGCCGGGGTCTGCACGATCTGGAACGGCATGATTCCCGCCTGAATCCCTCGCGCCGGGCCGATCGGCAGGCATTTGGTCAGCGGGTCGTCAAACTCATCCTCTTTCGCAAACCGCGCGGCCCCATACGGCGTGAACGGCGGCTGGTGGCCCAAGGCTTTGGATATGTCCGGCGTGAACGGCGCTGACCACACTCCGTTTAAATCCGGCGGGGCCGCCGCCTGAGGATTGCCCGACGCCGCCCGGCTGCCGCATGAAATAACGAAAGGCAAAACGAAAAACAAAGACGCGGCGCAAACGGTTGGGGCATGGAAGTAATTCTTCATGCTCGGCCTCGGTTCCACTCTTTGCTCGCTCCCACTTTATTTCTTGCCTTCCCCCGCTGCCGACCCATATGCATTCTGGGAAGCGCCTCCCGTCCCGGCAGAGACCTCGCGCCCGTCTGGAAGCTTTACGGTCGCGCAAGATGCCAGATGCGTGCCATCCTTGGCGCGAAAGCCCTTGACCGTCACCACGTCGCCCGGTTTCAACGTATCTTTTCTCCAGCCCTGCCGGTAGATCACGTTTGGAGGCCCGCCCTCGAACGCCCAGTTCACCACTTTGCCGTCCTTGCCTTTCACATCCAGATAGAAATAAATGTGCGGATTCATGAACTCCATCTTCGTGACGGTCCCGGTGATCGTGAGAGGACTATCCTTATCAAACTCGACCGCGAATCCATGGTGCGCAAGAACGGGCGCCGACAAGGAGAGTAAATAAAAGGCCAAGACAAGCGTGACAGACGACAGGGTCTTCAAAATCGCACCTCGAAGAACGATTGCGAGCTCGCCTTCTTGTATAACTGAAGGATTCGCGCGGTCAAGCAGGATGATTTCGCGATTCGACCTAGAAAATGAGATGCATTTCCAAGAACGATCTCACTAGTTACCTGAAATGGCGGAATCAGAAATACCTATCGGGCGAACCATCCAAGGCTCAACGAAAACTACATCTATCGGCGCTGAAGGCGCCGAGGGGGCTAGCCCAGGGCAACGCCCTGGGATGCGGAATCTATCGGGATAATGTTGCGCCCTGAAAGGGCGCAGGGATCCCTCCGCCCTTTCAGGGCGGAAAATAGTACGTGCGCGCAACTCCCGGGGCGTTGCCCCGGGCTGGCATCCTCCGCGCCGTTGGCGCGAAAATGTGCGCATGATTTCAAGCACGGAATACTTCCAAAGAGGGACCAATCGGACGGCCACCGGCTTCAATCGGAAAAATCAGCTATGGGTACGCTTTGGCTGCACCAACCGATTTGCGTCCGCGTACGGCAGCGTACCTTCCGTCATCAAGGTGAAAACACCTTCCTCGCGAAGCTGGCGCGCCAGGCGCCCGAGGAAGCCAAGCGTAGCTCGCATCGGCCCTGACCCCACGCTCACGCGAGCAACGCCGAGCTGTTGCAACTCCGCAACCGGCGGCGTCCCAACCGTCGCCAGAATATTCAGCGGTCCGGCAACCCCGAGCGCCAGTTGCGCGATGGTTTCCTTGTCTTTCACGCCAGGGGCAAAGAGCGACCGCGCTCCAGCCGCGTGATAAGAATTCAGCCGATCGATCGCGCGCTCCAGCCGCGTTTCCGCCGGGCCGATGCCGTACAGAAAAATATCCGTGCGCGCATTCAGCACGATGGGGACCCCGGCGCTCGCGCCGGCCTCTAACACCGCGCGGATGATTTCATTCTGGCGGCTGACGTCCGCGAGAAAATCCGGTTTCCCCTCGACTCCATCCTCGAGGTTCATTCCCACGGCTCCGGCGGCGATCACTTCTCGCGCCGTGTCCGCCACTTCTTCGGGCGTGCTCCCGAAGCCCGCCTCCACATCCGCGGTGACAGGCGCTTCGACGGCCTCGGCGATCCGCCGCACGGCGGCGAGCATTTCTTCGCGAGGAATTTTCTGCCCGTCAGGGTAGCCGAGGGAAAAAGCGACGCCCGCGCTCGTAGTCCCAATCGCTGGAAATCCCGCCTCTTCAAAAATCCGCGCGCTGGCAACATCCCATGCATTCGGCAGGACCAATATATTTGGGCCGTCATGGAGTTCGAGAAACCGGCCAGCCAGCTCTGCTTGATTCCTGATTGTCATATCCGCGCGGTATTGTACACCGAGCGGATCGCGAAACCGGCGTCCCTTCCACCCTTTAATAAATCACGAAGAGCGGCGCGCCCGGCATGTAGTAGGATTTGATATCAATCTGGAGGTTTGCGCGGTCAGCTTTCTGGAGGAGATTTCCTGATGAGAACGATTCATGTGGGAGCATTGGCGTTGATCCTGACTTTCGCGCCGCTGGCATTCAGTCAAACCAAAAGCGCCGCAGCTCCTGCCGCCGCTGTGGACTGGAAAGCGCTGGATCACAAATGGCTGGACTCAGAAAGGACCGGCGACCTGGATTACCTCGAAAAATTTTTCGCCGACAGCTACGTTCTGGTGCTTGCCAACGGCGAGACTTACACGAAGAAAGAGTGGCTCGGCATACTGAGGGGCCCCGATCGTCCAACACTCCTCGTGCTTGACCCCGAAAACATCCAGGTTCGAGTGTTTGGGAATGTGGCGATTCTTACCGATCACACCACCATCAAAGGCCACGACAGCAAGGGCAACAGCCTGGACGGCGAGTTCAACGTCTTTCGCGTGGTCATCAAGAAAAATGGCGCGTGGCTGGCGACCGGCGTAGTAATGAATCCGGACCTGACAAAGAAATGAACCAGGCCCGCATTTCGTGGCGCCGGCGTCCCGCCGGCGATTTTGGGAATGGCGGGCCAAGGAAAAACCGCCGGCGGGACGCCGGCGCCACATGATTCCGGCACGAGTTGTTCCAGGAGAGACACAATGACACGCGCGTACAGCCTGGCCGCAACCACATTGCTAATCATCGCGTTAGTCGCCGTGGCCCTGGGCCAGGCGCCGAAAAAACCGGCCGGGGCAGGTGAAGACGTCGCCGGCACGGTTGCAATCCTTGATCACGTCTGGCTCGATGCCGCGCACAACCACGACGGCGACACCGCGGCGTGGCTCTTCGCCGACGACTTTGTGGAAATTCACCCCGGAGGATTTCTCGTCACGAAACAGCAGCAGGTCGACATGATCGCGAATACCAAGCTCGGCGACCTTGCCATCCAGTCCAGCGACATTCAAGTGAGGTATGCGTCGCCGGATGTCGCAGTTCTAACCGACACAACCACGATTCGGGGCACCCAGGGTGAAACCAACTACAGCGGCCAGTACCGCGTGATGCGCGTTTTCGTAAAGCAGCACGGCCGTTGGCGCGCAGCCGGCGCAGGCCTTGCGCGCATTCCAGCACAATAGATCCTTCCGCGTGCACCAGAAGCAGTTTGGTGGCGCAGGCTTCAGCCTGCGGGGTTCGTCCTTGCAGGGCCCAAACCTCATAGGCTGAAGCCTACGCTACTTAAACCTTCAAAATAACAACCCGTTGTTACTGCAATCGCACAATTCCCAGGCGGCCAGCAAGTTCATCCAGCGCCTTGCGTTGCGCGTCGCCGAGCGGAACTCCATGCGCCATCCGCTCGCGGTAAATTTGCTCCGACCGTTCCCCCGGCAGCCGAACCTCATCGACGCCGGGCAGTGTCGGAGACGACTTCATGACGTCCCACACTTCGTCCACTTGCTCCTTAAAAGTCTGCACGTCCGCGAATGCCGCGATATTCACCGCCACGATCGACTGCCCCGTGTTGCTCGGTGTCTTCGAGTTCACCGTGTAATCGACCACGTCCCGGCCAAACGCGCCGCCGTTCAACGTCCCCGCCAGCAAGCCAATCATCAGCGCCAGCCCATAACCTTTTGGCCCGCCGATGGGAAGAAGGAAACCCTCGCTCGCGCGCTTCGGATCGGTCAACGGTTTTCCCTCGCGGTCGATCATCCATCCTTCCGGCATCGGTTCGCCGCGTTGCGCCTTGAGACGGATCTTGCCGAATGCAGTATTCGTCGTGGCCATGTCCAGCGAGATCGTGGGATGTCGCAAGCCTGGCACAGCGATGGCGATAGGATTGGTGCTGAGCAACACTTCCGTTCCGCCCCACGGAGGAACAAGATTCGTGTTACCCACGCAGAAATACATTCCGATCATGTCCTGAGCCGCCACCATTCGCGGATAAAGCTGCGCCGGGCCCGCATGATTGCTGCGCCGCGTCCCCACCCAAGCTACGCCGCACTGGCGCGCCTTCTCGATCGCCAAGTCCGTAGCGCGTTTC
>Ga0210409_10000634_pt1 | contig 53312 bp, 43 predicted proteins | sample IncBWH17MmetaG_FD_161649 | JGI IMG/M metagenome (GOLD analysis project Ga0210409, IMG submission 161649) | Forest soil microbial communities from Barre Woods Harvard Forest LTER site, Petersham, Massachusetts, United States - Inc-BW-H-17-M | ecosystem: Environmental > Terrestrial > Soil >... | reverse complement strand
CGCCTGTTTCGTCATGCGCTCGGCAGCGTTCCGCCGGACGAGCTGCTCTATGAAGAGCGCGACGAGCGCTTTCGCATCGACATCGAACGCACGCGCAGCGGTGCGTTTGTTCTGCTGAACATCGCCAGCCACACCACGAGCGAAGTTCGGTTTCTTCCGGCCGAACAGCCCGACGCGGATTTCGGGCTGATCGCCGCGCGCGAAGACGACCACGAATACTACGTCGACCATCATCCCGACGCGCCCATTTGGAGTGCGGCGGACTTGCCGCCGCTTTCGCCGCCGCGCGCTAGCTCGGGCGCTTCCGCAGGAGTATTCTTCGTGCGCACAAACTCCGGCGGCCGCACGTTTCGCTTGATGGCCGTTGCGGTCGAGAACCCGCGCCGCGATGCCTGGCGCGAATTCATCCGCAATCGTCCGGAAGTCATGCTCGACTCGGCGCAAGCGTTCGCGTCGCACCTCGTCCTACACGAACGTGAAGGCGGCCTTCCCCATTTGCGCATCGTACCGCTTGGCGGCGCTCCCGATAGGACCGCAGACGATCCGCTCGCTTCCTCGCGGCGAATTGAATTTTCTGAGCCGGCGTACAATGCAGCGCTTGGCGCGAACCCCGAATTCGTCACCGACCATCTGCGCTTTCAATACGAGTCGTTCATCACGCCGCGTTCCGTTTTCGATTACGACCTGCGCAGCGGCGAGCAAATCCTGCGCAAGCAGCAGCCCGTTCTTGGCGGCTACGATCCGACGCAATACATCAGCGAACGCCTGCACGCGGTCGCGCCCGATGGCACGCGCGTTCCCATATCCGTGGTCTATCGCCGCGACGCGCCGCTCGACGGCAGCGCTCCGCTCCTGCTGTACGGCTACGGCAGCTACGGCATATCCGTTCCCGTCAACTTCAGCTCCAACCGCCTGAGCCTGCTCGACCGCGGCGTGATTTACGCCGTCGCACATGTGCGCGGCGGCGGTGAACTGGGCAAGCCCTGGCACGACGCCGGCCGCATGCACAAAAAGACCGCGACGTTCACCGACTTCATCGCGTGCGCCGAACGCCTCGTCGATTTGCGCTACACTACGCCCGCCCGGCTCGTCATCGAAGGCGGCAGCGCCGGCGGCCTGTTGATGGGCGCGGTGGCGAATATGCGGCCCGATCTTTTTCGCATCGTGATCAGCCACGTACCGTTTGTCGATGTGCTTAACACCATGCTGGATGCATCTCTTCCGCTCACCGTCGGCGAATACGAAGAGTGGGGCAATCCGCAGATTGCGGCCGACTATTTCTATATGAAGACCTACTGCCCGTACACGAATCTCGAGCGCAAGGCATATCCCACCATGCTCGTGAAAACTTCGCTGCACGATAGCCAGGTCATGTATTGGGAGCCAGCGAAATACGTCGCGAAGCTGCGCACGCTGAGAACGGATGCCAACCCGCTGCTTCTCAAGATCAACATGGGAGCCGGGCACGGCGGAGCTTCCGGCCGCTACGACTACCTGCGTGAAATCGCGCTGGACTACGCTTTTCTGCTGACGCAACTGGGAATTCGGGACTGAGAGCCCACCTAACGTGAGCGATCCATCCACACCGCTGATGCAGCAATACCACGCGATCAAATCGCGCTATCCGCACGCGCTGCTGCTCTTCCGCCTTGGCGATTTCTACGAACTTTTCTACGAAGACGCCATGCTCGCTTCGCGCGAATTGCAAATCACGCTGACCTCGCGCAATCGCGAAAAAGGCCAGCCCATTCCGATGTGCGGCGTTCCCTATCACGCCGCCGAGGGCTACGTCGCCAAACTCATCCGCGCCGGATTCAAGATCGCCATCTGCGATCAGATGGAGCAGCCCGGCCCCGGCAAGAAAATCGTCCGCCGCGAAGTCGTGCGCGTCATCACGCCGGGCACGGCCACCGACGTCGCGGTTCTGGACGCGCGCGAAAACAACTTTCTCGCCGCTGTGGCCAAGCATGCCTCCGGCTCCCCGGTCGGCCTCGCTTACGTCGATCTTTCCACTGGTGAATTCCAGGCCACGGAGTTTTCCGGTGCGCGCGCCGACGAGGAGATGCGCGACGAGCTGCAGCTTTTGCATCCCCGCGAAACGCTCCTGCCGCGACCGCAGCAGCTTTTCGAGACCGCGAAGACTTCCTTGCTCGATGGCACCGGCGGCGTTGAATCGCGCCTGGAAGAGTGGGTCTTTCAATACGACTACGCCGAGCGCATCTTGCGCGAGCAGTTCGGAGTAGCCGAGCTGACCGGCTTCGGCCTCGACGCGCACCCGCAAGCCATTGCCGCTGCCGGCGCAATCGTCCATTATCTCCGCGAAAACGCCACGCACCGCCCCAATGGACACGACGGCGGCAATGGCAGCGCCGTAGCTTCACTCGAAGCGCTCGGCCATCTCGACCGCGTGCGCTACTACCAGCAGCACGACGCGCTGGTGCTCGATCCCGTCTCAGTGCGCAATCTCGAGCTAGTCAATCCCATTTTCACCGAGGAATCCACGCGCAGCGGTCCGACCACGCTGCTCGCCGCGCTGGATGCCACGGTCACAGGCATGGCCGCGCGCTTGCTTCGCTCTTGGATTCTCCGCCCGCTGATCGACCAGGACGCCATCGAAGCGCGCCTCGGCGCCGTCGCGCATCTTCTGCAACAAACCGTGGTGCGCGGCGAAATTCGCAAAGAGCTGCGCGGCATTGTCGATCTCGAGCGACTCACCAGCCGCATCACTCTAGGTCTCGCCACGCCGCGCGAGCTTCTGGCCTTGCGCAAATCGCTGGTTCAGGTCCCCGTGCTGAAAAATTTTGTGATGCCGCCGCCCGCAGGTGGCAGCGCGTTACTTCGCCGGCTCCACGACGAGATCGATGAGCTCGCTGATGTGCGCGAAATCCTCGAAGCGGCGCTAGCCGACGAACCGCCCGCTATGGCCACCGATCCCGGCATCATTCGCAGCGGTTTCCATGGCGAACTCGACGAGCTGCGCAATCTCAGCCAGCACAGCAAGCAGATCATCGCCTCCATGGAGGAGCGCGAGCGCAAGCGCACCAACATCGCCTCGCTGAAAATCCGCTTCAATCATGTTTTCGGCTATTACATCGAAATTTCCAAGCCCAACCTGCACCTCGCGCCCAACGATTACGAGCGCAAGCAAACGCTGGTCAACGCCGAGCGCTTCACTTCTCCGGAACTGAAAGAGTACGAGCGCAAGATTCTCGCCGCTGATGAACGCATTCTCGAAATCGAGCGCCAGCTTTTCCTCGACCTGCGCTCGAGCATTGCCGCGAAAGCCGCGCGCCTGCGCAAAACAGCGGGCGCCATCGCGCAGCTCGACGTCCTCGCGGCGTTCGCCAAACTTGCGGCCGATCGCGGTTACATTCGCCCCGAATTCGTCTCCACCGGCGAACTCCTCATCGTCGCCGGCCGCCATCCCGTCATCGAAGAGCTTCTGCGCCAGCGCGGCGAACGCTTCGTCCCCAACGATCTATTCTTTGAGCCCGCCCGCCAGCAGCTTCTGCTCATCACCGGCCCCAACATGGGCGGCAAGTCCACCTATCTGCGCCAAGCCGCGCTCATCGTCCTGATGGCGCAGATCGGTTGCTTCGTTCCCGCGCGCCAGGCCAAGCTGCCCATCATCGACCGCATCTTCACGCGCATCGGCGCCAGCGACAACCTCGCCCGCGGCCGCTCCACCTTCCTCGTCGAGATGAGCGAAGTCGCCGCCATCCTCAATCACGCCACGCCCGCCAGCCTCGTCCTGCTCGACGAAGTCGGCCGCGGCACCGCCACCTTCGACGGCCTCTCCATCGCCTGGGCCGTCGTGGAACATTTGCAGAGGCACACCCGCGCGCGCACCCTTTTCGCTACGCACTATCACGAGCTCACAGAACTCGCCGATCTTCTGCCCGGCGTGAAAAACGTCCACGTCTCCGTAAAAGAAACGCCCAACGAAATTATCTTCCTCCGGCGCGTCGAACCCGGCAGCGCCGACAAAAGCTACGGCATCGAGGTCGCGCGCCTAGCGGGCCTCCCGCGCAGCGTAATCGAACGGGCCCGCGAAGTCCTAAAGCGCCACGAACAAAGCGAGCACCAACTAAGCGAAACGCTAACCCCCGGCGCCACCGACCCCGCCCACCCCAACGGCAGCCAAGAAGTCCTGTTCACGCCATTAGACCGCGCCGTGCTCGAAAAACTCCGCGCCGCCGACCTAGACCAGCTAAAGCCGCTCGACGCCCTAAATCTCTTAGCCGACCTAAAGAAACAAATCTCCTGACGCTTTCCTCTGCGAATCTCGGCGACCTCCGCGTCTATGTCTGCGTTATCTTTTTCCCCGCCTCTGGTTTTTCTTCTCTGTGCTCTCTGTGCCCTCTGTGGTGAAATCTTCTTTCTATCGCGCACATGCCCAAATCGCTCCTCGTCCTCGGCCTCATGTCCGGCACCTCCGCCGACGGAATCGAAGTCGCCCTCGCGCGCATCTCCGGCGCGCCGCCGCACCTAAACGCCAAACTCCTGAATCACACCTCCGTCGGCTTCCCGCCAAAACTGCGCAAAGAAATCCTACGCGTAGCCGAGCAGCAACCCATCTCCGCCGGAGATCTCAGCCAATTGAACTTTCGCCTGGGAGAAATCTTCGCCGAAGCCGCGCTGACCGCCTGCCGCGGCTTCCGCATCTCGCCAAAAAAGATCGCGCTAATCGGCTCGCACGGCCAAACCATTTTTCACCTGGGCCAGCCCGTGCCCTATTTCGGCCGCAAGACCGCCTCGACACTGCAAATCGGCGAGCCCGCCATCATCGCCGCCCGCACCGGCATCACCACCATCGCCGACTTCCGCCCCGCCGACATCGCCCAAGGCGGCCAAGGAGCCCCGCTAGTCCCCTACGCCGACTACGTCCTCTACCGCCACGAAAAACTCGGCCGCGTCTCCCTAAATCTCGGCGGCATTGCCAACATCACCGTAATCCCCGCGAACGCGAAGGCATCGCAAGTTTTCGCCTTCGACACCGGCCCCGCCAACATGCTGATCGACGCCCTGGTGACGCATTTCACGCGAGGCCGCCAGCGTTTCGACAAAGACGCCCGCTTGGCCCAGCAAGGACGCAGCATCCCTGCTCTGGTTGACGCACTGATGCGCGACCCGTATTTGAAGCTTGCGCCTCCAAAATCCACCGGCCGCGAATATTACGGCCGCGCGTATCTCCAGAAGTTCCTGGCATTAGGCAAACGCCACCACGCCGAGCCCAACGACCTGATCCGCGTCGCCACCATCTTCACCGCGCTATCCATAGTCGACGCGTTAAGCCGCTTCGTACTCGCTAAGACGAAAATCGATCAACTCATCGTCTCCGGCGGCGGCTCCCACAACCCCCTGATTCTGGGGCAAATCTCTGCAGCGCTGCCGGCAATCCAAATCGTTCCGTCGTCACAACTAAACGTTCCTGAGGACGCCAAAGAAGCCCTCGCCTTCGCCCTCCTGGCCTACGAAACGTTCCACCAGCGTCCCAGCAACGTTCCCTCCGCAACCGGCGCACGCGGCCCCGCCGTCCTTGGTAAAATCTCCTATGCCTAGTTTTCTCTTTTGCCCGCGTCCCCGTCCACCGCGCCGGCTTAGGCAGCCCCCTCCCCCCGGGTGTTTTTCGTAAGTGCGGATTCTAAAGGGGTTACGGGTGTATTCTGGTGTAACTGCACATTCTGAAGGACTTAGATTCTATTGCCGGGAGCGCTGCCGGAGCGAAAGCCCACAAGCTGTGCGGACCTCGAGCGTTACTGGATTCAGGCGGACTGCCAAAAATGGCTGTACTACAAATGAAAAAAGCCTCCGACTGGAGGCTCTGGGCGCAACTTTCTATGGGTGAGAGTATACCACTTCGTACCGATTTGTCAAGCAGTTTATATGTGCTGGGAAATCAGTGGGTTGCGGCGAGTGCGGGGGATGCGGGCAGCGTCGCTAAGAAATCGTAGTCGGCGGTGGGGAAAGAAGAAGTGGCGAGTGGCGAGCTGGGACCGGCTGCTCACTGCAGTGCCTTTTCAATCTCCGTCACGGGAATCGCGCCCTCGCGCAGCACTTTCCACTCTTCCCCGCGCAGCTCAATGATCGTGGACGGCAGCGCCGCGCCGGTATCCCCACCGTCCAGCACCAGCGGCAAGCGATTCCCCAGTTGCTTCATCACCTGGTCCGCGCCGGAGCAAGACGGAAATCCGGAAACGTTCGCGCTTGTGCCTGTAATCGGTCCTTCAAACTCGTCGATCAGCTGCTCCACGACCGCGCTCTTCGGCCAGCGCAGCGCTACCTTGCCGGTATTGGCGGTAACCTTAAGCGGAACTCGGTTGGACGCTTCCATAACCAGTGTCAGCCCGCCGGGCCAGAAGGCTTTCGCCAGCCGCGAAAACGTATGGGGAGCGGCGCTGAATCCGGCAGGCTCTTCTTCGCGGTCGCGCATCAGCATCAGTGCCTGCTCGAGGCAATTCACCAAAATCGGCAGCGCGCGCGTCTCCGGCCTGCCCTTCACGCGATAAATTTCGTCCACCGCCGCTAAATTAAAGGGATCCGCTGCCAGTCCATAGAATGTGTCGGTGGGAATTGCGACCACGCAGCCGCGCGTCAGGAAATGCGCGGCATAGCGCAGCACTTCGCTTTGTGGAGATTGCGCATCCACGCGCAACAATTCTGCGGGCAATGTTGGCCTCTAGGTGAAGCCGCAAGGTGACTGCGCAGCGCGCAACGTGCGCGCCGCCTATTCCGCTGGACGCTACCACACCCCCGCAAGCCCACGCAATAAACACTTGCACTGCATAGAGGTACACGGCAGGCTTCCACCGGTTGCCGGCCGCCGCATCAGCCGAAATTAGCGCCAACGCCGCCAAATTTGCTACGCTGCCCTTACTATGGCCACGCCGAGCAAAGCCGCTCGCACCGCGCGAGCTTCCGGCTCTCCGGCTGCGATCACCAGCCGCGACAATCGCTGGCTCAAGGAATTTCGTCTCGCGCTGCGCGGTGGATTGCCGACCGAATCTGGCTTCGTCGGCGTGGAGGGCGTGCGCCTTGTCGAAGAGGCTTTGCGCTCCGCTTGCCCCATCGAAGCGGTGCTGTTCAGCGAAACCGGTGAGCGCCATCACGAGCGCCTGGCTCCGCTGATCGATCGACCCGAAATCGCCATTCCGATTCTGCGCACCACCGATCGCCTCTTCGAGGGAGTCGCGGACACCGAGCATCCGCAAGGAGTAGCCGCGCTCGTGAAGCCGCATGCCGCTACCTTCGACGATCTTCTCCGTGTGAGCGAAGGCGTTTGCTCGCCGCTGCTGGTGGTACTCGCCGGCGTGCAAGATCCTGGTAACGTCGGCACCATTCTGCGTACCGCATCGGCCTTCGGCGCCACCGGCGCGGTTACCGCCGCGTCCGGCCAGAGCGGTACAGCTAGCCCGTTTTCACCGAAAGCGTTGCGCGCCTCCGCAGGAGCCGCGCTGCATCTGCCGATTCTGGCCGGTATGTCGCTGCCGATTCTGCTGACGCAACTCCGTGTCGCCAACGTGCGCACTTTAGCCGCAAGCGTCCACGATCCTTCCCTTGTAGCGGCGCAGCATGCCGCGCCACTACAAGGGGACACTGCTTCGCGCGTTAGCGCGTCGCAATCTCCGGCGAGTGCGCCTCTCGCACCCTGGGAAGTCGATTGGTGCGAACCGGTCGCGCTGCTCGTCGGCAACGAAGGCGCGGGCCTGCCCGAAGAAGTCGAGCGCAGCGCCGACGCGCGGATTCGCATCCCCATGGCGAGCGCCGTCGAGTCGCTGAACGCTGCAGCGGCCGCCGCCGTTCTCTTCTACGAAGCCGCGCGCCAGCGTTCCAAGCAACAGAAGGACGCAAAATCATGATGGTCCGAAGCCGCAAGTGGCGCGGCCTTTTATCCTGCGCGCCGAGGGCGTCGTTCGCCAAATCATTCCTTATCTCTCTCGCGAGCATAGTGATGGCTTACCGCTTGCTTCCGCTCGCCTCCGCGCAAACTCAACCGAAATCCAGCGCATCGCGAAGAAATAACCCAAGCCAGGATCTCCGCAAGATCGGTGAGGCCGTCTCGAAGGCGGTTCTGGACAAAGATATTCAGGCGTTGCTTGCTTACGATCGCGCGGATTTGCGGGCTGCCAATGAGGTCTCGCTGAAGAATCCCAAGAGCGACCTTTACTGTTACATTTTTGATTCCGACTGCATTACTTGGGGCAACGGCGACTGGCGCTCAGTGTACGACAAACTTTCCGATGCGCATCCGCTCGCCATCAAGGTTAGCCTGTCGAATTCTCGCTACGATCGCCAGTTGTACGGAACCTTATTTTTCTACGACGCTTCTGCAGTTTCTGAAAAGGATCTGCGGTCGCCAGATTTTCTATGCAAGGAAGGACCGGCGAAGCTCGCTTCGTGGAGGTTTCGGTACGAGAATGGAAAATGGAAGCCGGTGACACCGTTCTTCGACAGCGAGACGGATTCGTTTTGCGCCGGTGCGGTTCATGAGACCAAGTGATATTCATGATGATTGGTAGAAACCATTTTAGAACGCCGCAGAGATGAGCCTGTTTTCCAAATTGCCGCAGCCTATCGAGCCGGATGTGCCGCTTGCGCATCAGCCGCTTGCCGAACGCATGCGTCCGCGCACGCTCGATGAATTCATCGGCCAGGAAAAACTGCTGGGCCCAGGTAAGCCGCTGCGTACGCAGATTGAAAACGACGATCTCGGCTCGATGCTCTTCTGGGGACCTCCGGGTTGCGGCAAGACCACGCTGGCGCGTCTGATTGCGCGGCTCACACGCTCGGAATTTATTCCGTTCAGCGCTGTGCTCACCGGAATCAAGGAAATCAAGGAAGTCATGGCCGATGCGGAACGCAAGGCGCGTTCCGGCGCGCGCACCATTGTCTTTGTCGACGAAGTGCATCGTTTCAACAAGGCGCAGCAAGACGCCTTTCTCCCGCATGTGGAAGCCGGGCACATTACCTTCATCGGCGCAACCACGGAGAATCCCTCGTTCGAGGTCATTTCGCCGCTGCTCTCGCGCACCAAGGTCTACATTCTCGATCCGCTCACCACGCCGCAAATTGTCGACCTGCTGCGCCGCGCGCTTGCCGATAAAGAACGCGGCCTCGGGAATGAAACCGTCGAAGTCAGCGACGAGATTCTCTTCCGCATTGCGTCTTACGCCAATGGCGATGCACGGTCCGCGTACAACACGCTCGAGCTTGCCGCGCGCAGTGCCATTCGGCGGCCCGACGGCGCGCTGGCCATCACACCGGAACTATTGGAAGACGTTCTGCAGCGCAAGATGCTGCGTTACGACAAAGCCGGCGAAGAGCACTACAACTTAATTTCCGCGCTGCACAAATCGGTGCGCAACTCCGATCCCGATGCCGCGCTATACTGGCTCGCGCGCATGCTCGAATCCGGGGAAGATCCGCTGTATCTCGCGCGCCGCATGGTGCGCATGGCCAGCGAAGATATCGGCCTCGCTGAACCCGGCGCGCTCGCCGTCACGCTGGCCGCGAAGGACGCATTCGATTTTCTCGGCGCTCCCGAAGGACATCTGGCGCTGGCGCAAGCCGCCGTGTATCTTTCTCTCGCGCCAAAATCCAACGCGTTGTATACCGGATACGGCGAGGTCCTCGAAGACGTGCACAAAACCGAAGCCGATCCCGTTCCGCTGCACCTGCGCAACGCCCCCACTGGTCTGATGAAAAATATCGGCTACGGCAAAGGCTATCAATACGCGCACGAATACGAGGACAAAGTCACGGATATGCAATGCCTCCCCGACAATCTAGCCGGCCGCGCCTACTACCAGCCCACCGACCAAGGCTTCGAGCAACGCCTGCGCCAGCGCCTCGACGAAATCCGTAAAATCAAATCTCGTACGTCACACACGTGAGGCCTTCTAATGCGACGCTTCCTATTTACTTTGGGACTTAGCTTGTTGTCGTCGGGCGCTGCTTTTGCTCCGCCACCGCGCCCAGCAATTGGCGGCATCGCTCTTGTCCGTTTTAATGTTACAGACCTAGGTAGGGCCGAAGAATTTTACGGACATTCCTTGGGTCTACCTCAAGTGGGTAAAGCTGCATCAGAATCCGGCGGTACGACGACGACACATTACTTCGGATGCCTAACGTCCGTTGCAGACTGCTTCTTCATCAATCCTACCCAAAGGCTCGAAATAAGGGCTGGAGATTCCGCACCGGGAGGGCAGATGGACGCGGTTGGATTTTTTGTTTCCGACGCGGGAGCCCTTCATGACTATCTCGCGAGTCGTGGAGCAAATGCTGGCGAGTTAATCCACGCATCACCGCAGGCGGTGTATTTCACTGCCGCCGATCCCGAGCAACATCACTTGCTCTTCTTCCAGTCGAGCGGTAACTATCAGTCTTCTTTGGGCATTGGCACCGAGGCTTCTCCTGCAAGCAACCACATGATTCACGCCGGCTTTGTGGTGCATGATCGCGGGATTGAAGACAAATTCTACAAAGACATTCTGGGCTTCCATGTCTATTGGCATGGTGGAATGAAGGAAGGCGAGGACAACTGGGTGGACATGCAAGTCCCTGATGGCAGCGACTGGCTCGAATACATGCTCAAAGTCCCCGAGAATGCCACGCACAAACAGCTTGGCGTGATGAATCACATCGCGCTCGGCGTGCCCGATATTCACGCGGCACAGCAGCAGCTCATCAAGAATGGCTGGAAAGGGACCGAAGAGCCGAAGATCGGGCGCGACGGCAAGTGGCAGCTCAACCTCTACGATCCCGACGAAACGCGCGTCGAGATGATGGAATTCAAGCCGACCAAGGAGCCATGCTGCTCACCCTACACCGGCCCGCATCCGGGGCCATAACTGTCTGTGGAGTGCGGGAGCGCAGCTCCCGCTTTTACGGTGCAAGCCGTACGCACCGTGGTCCGTTCGGGAGGGAGCGCTGGTCGTTACGGCTCAAAAGCGGCGGCATGCCGCCGCACTCCAAAATTCGTCTGTGGCGTGCGATGCTCCGCATCCTGCGATAAAATCTGCAGCCATGCAGGCTTTCGTCGGAGTCTTCCGCATTTACCTTAAGGGCGGCACAATTCTTCTCGCCGTTGGCGCGCTGCTGCAATTCGCGGCGGCACGTACGCTCGGGCAAGCTGGGGCGCAGCGTGCTGCGCCCCTACAGGTCGCACAAAACACCCTAAAGCGCCCGCGCATCACCCGCATCGATCATATCCGTCTTTATGTCACCGATGTCGGTAAAGCAACTGAGTTCTACGGAAAGATTCTGGGTCGACCCACTACAACGGCTTACGGATGCAGAACTACATCACTCCCTTGCTTCTTCGTAAGTAACGAACAACAAATCGAACTGCAACCGGTGGCATTGCTCGCGCCCAACAATTGGATCGCTGAAGTGGCGTATGCCACCGATGATATCGAGGAGATGCATCAGTATCTTCTCGCCTCCAATCTGCGTGTGACGCCCATTACTAAAGATTTGAACAATGCACTTCACTTTGAGCTGCGTGACCCCGAGGGCAATCCGCTGGCTTTCATTCAACGAAGAGAGGGGTCTCCTGACTTTGTTACCATCGGCGATCGCGTCACAAGAACGTTAATTCATGCCGGATTTGTTGTGAACGACATGGCTGCGGAGAATCGCTTTTACGTCGATGTGCTTGGCTTCAAGCTCTACTGGTATGGCGGCATGAAGGACGACGGCGTCGATTGGTACGAGCTGCAAGTCCCCGACGGCGACAACTGGATCGAATACATGCTCAACGTTCCCGCCACTGCCAATCACAAGCAACTGGGCGCGCAAAATCATTTCTCGTTCGGCGTAAAAGAGATTCAGGCCGCCGCCGAACAGCTTCGCAAAAATGGAATCGAGAAGATCGCCGGTCCGGGAATCGGCCGCGACGGCAAACGCGGACTGAACGTCTACGACCCCGACGATACGCGCGTGGAAGTCACCGAGTTTACGCCCGCACGCGAACCCTGCTGCCACGCCTACATGGCGCCGCATCCGACTCCATGACCTGCCCTTCTTCCGTGAGCCGTTACCGCTGGATCAGAACTTTGTGCTCGCTGGCTTGCGCCATTATCGGCTGCTGTTCCCTTCCCGCCGCGTGCGCGCAAAGCCCCGACCTCGAAAAGCCGCTGCTCAATATCGACGACGACATCTCCGCCTTCGCCTTCGCGCCCGATGGCCGCATCGTCTACTCCGCGCGCCGCCACTTTCACACCAAGCAATATGATTTCGAGCACGACGATATTTGGCTCCAGGACACCGGCGGCAAAAGACGCCGCCTGCTGGAAGGGCAAAAATTCGAGCGCGGCAGCACACCTTTCAGCTATACCATCGATTCCTTCCGCTGGTCGCCGAATGGCCACTTGATTCTCGCGCAACTCTCCACCACATCGGTGGTCGACGAGCACGGCGCCACGCAAGATTCCATGATGACCCTCGCCATGGAAGACAACGGCAAGGAAATTCGCCTCGGCGCTACCGACAGCCTGCTCAAAGACGCCTCCGACTCTTCCTGGCTGGTGGACAACTCCACCATCGTCTTTCTCACTGAAATCGTGAAACCGAGAGTGCTCTTCTCTTTCAAGTACGTGAACATCACCGCCGGCCCGACCGGTCCGGTCTTCGAGGGCCGCACGTTCCTCGATTCATTTCCGATCGCGCGCAGCAATGTGGCCATCGCCGTCGAGCGCGACCGCAATCTGACCGGTCCGCCGCGCTTGCAGCGACTGGAGTTGCTCGCGCAAGACGATCGCGAGCTGGCCACACTCGATGGCTACGAAGGCGGCCTCTCCGTCTCGCCCAGCGCGAAGAAAGTGGCGTATTTCATCGACAAGGAAGTGCTCGAGGTTCGCGACCTCACCGACGCCAGCAAAATCGCGCGACTGCGCGTTGGCCTCGGCACGTTTCAGTGGTCACCGGACGAAACGCGCATCCTGTTGAAGCGCGCGCCGGAGAAAAAATCCGGCGACCTGGTATGGATCGAGATCCCACCGTTAGCCGCACACACCGCAAAGGATACCGATCCGCCGGTGACGCAGCCGGCGTTCACTCCCATCCTGCACGATTTAATGTTTCGCGATTTCGCCATAACACCCGACGGCAAGCTCGCCGTAATCGCCATCGGCAAGCGCAATTTGTTGGTCTTTCCGTTGCCGCGGTAAACCAAAGGGAAGAATTACACAGAGTTCGCAGAGGCCGGACACAGAGGTCACGGAGGCTTCACGTCAATTTTTGGCGGCGTTTTTTGTGCTCTGCCAAGATGCAGGCGTCCATTACTACTGTTATGCCTGCGGCGCGCGCTTTTTCGGCGGCGGCTTCGTTGGCGATGCCTAGCTGCATCCAGATCACTTTGGCCCCGGCGCTGATGGCCGCGTCCACTACGGGCGGAACTTCTTCCGCGCGGCGGAAAACATCGACGATTTCGATTTTCTGCGGAACTTCCGCAAGACTCGCGTAACTTGGCTCGCCGAGCACATCGGTCTCGTTGGGATTCACCGGAATGATTTGATAGCCGCACGATTGCATGTACTCGGTGACGCCGTAGCTGGGCCGTGCCGGATTCGAGGAGAGTCCCACTACCGCAATCGTTTTGCACTTGGTCAGAATGTCGAAAATCGGATCGCCGCTGGGCGCCGCGCCATCCGGGAGCAGAATCTTCATCGCGCGGTCAGCTCGCCTTTTCCGTCCCGTTTGGCCAGCAAGGCGGGTAAGAACGCTAGTAGCTTGTCGTTTTCGCTGGCGATGCCAACGGAGACGCGCATCGCTTCCGGGAAGCCCATCCAGCCGAGCGGCCTCACGATGACGCCTGCGTGCAACAGTTCATCGCAAAGCTCCTGCGCTTCAGGCCCGATATCGATAAAAATAAAATTGCTGTGGCTGCGCACGGGACGCAATCCAAGCTCGCTCAGAGCTTTCGCAAGTCGCGCTCGCTCGCGGGCGTTCTCCTGAATCGAGCGATTTACATGCTCGCTATCGTCGAGCGCCGCGAGGGCCGCGGCCTGGCTGACGCCAGCGAGATTGAATGGCGTGCGCAACCGATTCATCGCTTCGAGCACCGGAGTGTCGCCGATGCCGTAGCCGACGCGCAAGCCCGCCAGTCCGTACACTTTGGAAAACGTGCGCAACACCAGCAGATTGTTGTGCTCGTGAAAAAGCCGCACGGAATCGGGCATATCCGGTCGATCCGCATAGTGAATGTACGCTTCATCGAGCACGACAAACACGTCCGCGGGCACGCGGTCCAAGAATTCTTGCAGGTCAGCCATGCCGAAGGCGGTTCCCGTGGGATTGTTGGGGTTAGCGAGATACACGATGCGCGTTTCCGGATGCGCCAGTATCGCATCCGCAATCGCGCGCAAATCAAACGCGAAATCCTGCTGCGGCACACGCAGCAGGTTCGCGCCGCTGGCGCGAATGGCCAGCGAAAATGGCGCGTAGCTGCCATGCGAAGTCACGCCGGTTTTTCCGTGCCCGAGCAAAATGCGCGCCGCCAAATCGATGATTTCACTGGAGCCCAGCCCCATGAAAATCTGGTCCATGGCGACTTCGTGCAGCCGCGCCAGCTTCGCGCGCAACAAATGCGTTCCACCATCCGGATACCGATTGGAATCCGCCACCGCGTTCTTTACCGCTTCGACCGCCTTCGGCGACGGCCCGATGGGATTTTCGTTGGAGGCCAGCTTGATGGAGTGAATCTTGAGCTCGCGTTCGACTTCCTCAATAGGCCGGCCAGGAATGTAGGCGGGGAGACCGCGAATATATTCCGGAATCAGCTCTGCGATGGTGTGCGCCATATCTTAGGGTAAGCGAAAATCGAAACGCGAAATTCGAGGGAGGAGGAGCGAAATCCTCTTGCCGCTGGCGTGTTTCGAGTTTCGTATTTCGACTTTCGTCATTTTCTCTCTGTGCCTGCTCGCTGCGGTGAATTCTTATTCTTCGCTTTCGCCGGCTTCGCGAGCACGCGCCGCAGTTGCGCCACCTCAGGCTCGCGCAGCATCCGGTAATGCCCCGGCGGCAGCCCCTCTAATGTTAACGGGCCGATGGCGATGCGCTTCAATTTCTCGACGGGGTGTTGCGCGCCAAACAGCACCCGGCGCAGGTCGTCGCGCTTGGAATCTCTCAGCGCGACTTCGTACCAGAAATTCGCAACGTGCCCGCGAGCCGCATCCGGCTGGCGGACGGGACGCATGCGCGCCCCGGCTTCTTTGCCGAATTGATCGAGCTGCTCCGGCGTGAGCCGACCCTTAACTTTGACGTGATAAGACTGCGGAAGGTTCTGCCAATGCTTCAGCATCTGGGCGGCAAGGTCGCCGTCGTTGGTGAGAAACACCAAACCGGATGCGTTGTAATCCAGGCGTCCCACCGGATACACGCGCTCGGGGAGGCCGCGCAGCAGATTGCGCAAAGTTTTGCGTCCTTCGGGATCGGCCATGGTGGCTACGACTTCCGGAGGCTTGTTCAGCAAAATGTGCACGCGGCGCTCTTCCGCGGTGATCACTTTGCCGGCGGCTTCGATACGATCGGCGGTGAGGTCGGCTTTGCTGCCGAGTTCCGTGATCACGTGGCCGTTCACGCGCACCTGACCGCTCACGATCAGTTGCTCAGCGTGGCGCCGCGATGCAATCCCCGCGCGCGCGATTATTTTTTGTAAACGTTCTTGCATAGTTCGGTCGAATCGGTGGGACAGGGATTTCTGCCTGTCCTCCTACAGTTTACAGGGTTCGACGGGATTCGTCGCTTTGGTGAATCGGACAGCCAAAATGGCTGTCCCACTTGAAGCTACTCGCCTGCGGCCGCAGTCTTATGCGTCTGTTCGTCGCTGGTGGCGGCTTCGTCGGAGCTTGCGTGTGATTCCGCGACGACTTCTTGTGATGTACCGTCGACAACCGGTTCGGCCGCATTGCCGTTCGCGGATGCGGTGGCCTCGGGCGGCGCATCGAGCACGCTTTCGTCGCTGGGCTCGCTGGAGGCGACGCCTTCGTCGCTGCCCAGGGCTTCGCGCGCGAGGGCCTCGAACTCTTTCAGGCTGGGCAGCTCTTCGAGATCGCTTAGGCCGAAGCGCATCAGAAATTCCTTCGATGTCTTGTACAGAATCGGGCGGCCGATTACTTCTTTGCGGCCCGCTGTGGTGATGAGCCGCTTGTCCAGCAGCGTTTTCAAAACGCCGGAGGTGTTCACGCTGCGAATCTCGCCGATCTCCGGCGCGGTGACCGGCTGTTTGTAGGCAATCACCGCGAGCGTTTCGAGCGCGGGCATGGTCAGGCGCAGCGGCGGGCGCAGGCTCTTGATGAAGCGCCGCACCACGTCGTGATGCTGCGGCTTGGTGTACACCTTGTAGCCGCCGGCGACGCCGCGCACTTCGATGCCGCGCTCCTCAGCCGCGTAGCTGGCCACCAATTCGTCGAGCGAGGCTTGCACGACGAGCTTCTCCTCGTCGAGGGCTGCGGCAAGTTGCTCGATGGTAGCCGGCTCATCGGCCGCGTAAATGATCGCTTCCAGTGCCGCTTTGCGTTCTTCGTTGGTCATAGTCACCGAACCTTTAGCGACCCGTGTCATCCTGAGGCTATCCGATGAGGATAGCCGAAGGATCTCGGCGTCATCTTCAACCGAGGCGTATCGTCAGTTGAGATCCTTCTCTCCGCAAAAGGCGCTCCGCTCAGGATGACAGGGGCGCGCGTGGCGCCCGCCCGCTTACTTGTATTCCTGATCGATTTGGCGCACCGCGCCGTTCTCGTCAAACACCGTGTCGAACATTTTATGCTTGCGGAGAACGATTTCGCCGAACTGTTTTTCCTGGACCATGGCGATGGCTTGCATTTTAACCATTTCCAGGACGGCGAGAAACGCGACGATCATGGCGTGACGCGACGGGCACGCCTCGAAAAAGCGAATGAGGTTCACGGTGTTGTCGTCGCTGGCCAGGATTTGCGCGCGCAACTGCGCCATCATCTGCGCCACGGTGAACTGCTCGTGCTGCAACTCGATGCGCGAGACTTCTTTGCGCCGCTCGAGGACTTGTTGGAAGACGCGCACCAGGTCGACCATCGAGACGACCAGCGCGCCTTCGGTGCCTTCGTCGTGGTACAGCGATTTGTCCGGCTTGGACCAGACGTTCTCTTCGATCTGTTGCTTTTGGTAGAGGAGCTGCGCGGCGTTCTTGAATTTCTCGTGCTCAACCAGGCGCTGCACCAGGTCCGCGCGCGGATCTGTGGCTTGCTCCTCGGCAGAAGCCAGCGGATCGGGTGGCAGCAGCATCTTCGATTTGATGTAAATCAGCGTCGCGGCCATGTAGATGAAATCGGCGGAGACGTCGACGTTCAGCTCTTCCAACTTATGTAGATAATCCAGATATTGCGAAGTGATTTTCGCGATCTGGATGTCGTGAATATTCATCTCCTGCTTCTTGATCAGATCTAGCAGCAGGTCCAGCGGCCCTTCGTAGAGCGGGATATTTATCTTATAAGGCGTAGCCATTCAACCTCAACTCCACTTGTCATCCTTCGGCTATCCGATGAGGATAGCCGAAGGACCTCAACGTTAGCTTCAACCGAAACGTCACGTCAGCTGAGATCCTTCTCTCCGCAAAAGGCGCTCCGCTCAGGATGACACGCGCCCGATGGCGCGGTCAGGCTTTCGCGGCGCTGCCTCCGGTGGAAATCTCTTTACGCTTCTTTTCCCAGCCGAAGACGGCTTCGCGGACTCGCGCCATCGTCTTCACCGCTTCGACGCGGGCGCGCTTGGAGCCGGCGTCGATCAGCTCCAGCACGCGCTTCGGATTCTTCTCGTACTCCACTCGGCGCTCGCGGATTGGCGCGATCCACTTGATCAAATTGTCCGCCATCGCCGCTTTGCACTCGATGCAGCCGATGCCCGCGGTGCGGCAGCCCTCCGCCGACCACTTCAGCGTCTCCGGAGGCGAGAATAGTTTATGCCAGTCGTACACCGGACACACATCAGGATTTCCAGGATCGCTACGCCGCTTCCGCGCCGGGTCGGTGACCATGACCTTGGTCTTGGCGCGAATGTCCGCATCGCTCTCGCTCAGCGTGATGGTGTTGCCGTAGCTCTTCGACATTTTGCGGCCGTCCAGCCCTGGGATCCGCGGCGTCTTCGTCAGCATCGCATCAGGTTCAGTAAGGAGGCTTAACTTTCCGAGACCGTTCGCCACATACGAGGCCCGAAGTTGTAAGGACGCTCTTCTGTACGCCTCGATTAGCGCACTTCTCTTGTCTTTGTAGGAGTTGGGCGCGTCGGGAAATATCCTTGGTCCGACGTCCGTGGCAATCCCCGTAGATGTCGCAAGACCGGACCAACCAGCATCATCGGTGATATTCGGAAGCTGAATATCTGCGTACGCTAGATTGAATCGGCGGACGATTTCGCGGCTGAGTTCAACGTGGGACACCTGGTCGCTCACCAACAGGTACGACCAGCGACTTGCCCTCGGTGCTGTAGATGACAATGTCGGCGCATTGCAGGATGGGGTAGCCGAGGAAGCCGTAGGTGTGCAGGTCTTTGTCTTTCACGTTTTCTAGGGCTTCCTTGTAAGTGGGGACGCGCTCGAGCCAGCCTAGCGGCGTCACCATGGAAAGCAGGAGGTGCAGCTCGGCGTGTTCGGGGACTTGCGATTGCTGGAAGATTACGCTCTTCTGCGGATCGAGACCGGCGGCGAGGTAGTCGATCATTATCTCGACGGTATTCTGTGCGACGGCGCTCGTGTCCGCGTAGTCGCTGGTCAGGGCGTGCCAGTCGGCGATGAAGTAGAAGCACTCGTAGGACGGATCGTTTTGCAGGCGCGCCCAATTTTGCAGCGCGCCGAAATAGTGGCCGATGTGGAGCCGGCCCGTGGGGCGCATGCCGCTGATTACGCGTTTTGTTTTTGATGCGGAGCCGGTTGTCAAACGCTATGTCCCCTTTGTGTGCGCCTTGCTCGTGCTTGCGAAAGCCCTCAGGTCCATACACCGGACCTGAGCTACAGGCCTTGCGCGCGACCTCGGTCGTCGTTACGATCGCCGCGACCTTTACATTGGCACAGGCAAGAGTGCCTGTGCTACTGGGACGCGCTGAAGCGCAGCCCCTACAACGTCGGCTCAGTACGCACCGACCGTGCCTGCCTGGGGCGGAGCTTGCTGCGCCCCTACGGTTACAGACCCAAGTCGCGGGCTATTATCATGCGCTGAATCTCGCTGGTGCCTTCGTAGATCGAGACTACGCGCGCGTCGCGGTACATGCGCTCGACATCCGTCTCGCGCGAATAGCCGACGCTGCCGTGAATCTGCACCGCTTTATAGACTACGCGATTCACCATTTCGCTGGCGTACAACTTTGCCTTCGACGCCGACGCACCCATCTTCGCAGGATGCGCGTCTTTCAGCCACGCGGCTTGATGCACCAAGCTGCGCGCGGCTTCGATTTCCGTCTGCATGTCGGCAAGCATCCACTGAATGGCCTGAAACTCGGCGATGTTTTTGCCAAACGCGCGGCGCTGCTTCGCGTACTTCACGGATTCCTCGAGCGCGCCCTGCGCCAGTCCCACGGCCAGAGCGCCGATGCCGATGCGCCCGCCATCAAGCGCGCTGAGCGCAATCTTCAGCCCTTGCCCCTCTTCGCCGAGCCGGTTCTTGAGCGGCACTTCGCAGTCGTTCAGAATAATCTCTACGGACGGCGAAGAGAGCTGACCCATTTTCTCTTCATGCCGCCCGACGCGAAATCCCTTAAAGCCCGGTTCGACGAGAAACGCGCTAATTCCCTTCCCACCCGCCTCCGGATTCGTCTTCGCGAAAACGATGAATACGCCGGCGACACTGCCGTTGGTCACCCAAGTCTTCGTGCCGTTCAAGCGATAGCCGCAATCGCACTTCTGCGCACGCGTTTGTATTCCCGCGGCGTCGGAGCCGGCTTGCGGCTCGGTAAGGCAAAACGCCCCGAGCGTTTCGCCGGTAGCCATGCGCCGCAAATATTTCTTCTTCTGCGCGTCGTTGCCGAACTGCAACAGCGGCGGCTGCACGGCGGAATTCGTGACGCTGAGCGACGTGGCCATGGCCGCATCCACGCGGGCGACTTCTTCCAGCATGAGCACATACGAAATTGCGTCGAGAGCGGCGCCACCCCACTCTTCCGGCATCATCATGCCGCAGCAGCCCAGCTCGGCGATTTTCTTGATCTCGGCCGCGGGGAAGCGCGCTTCGCGGTCGCGCTGGCGCACGCCGGGGCGCACCTCGTTCTCCATGAACTGGCGAACGGTATCGCGAATCAGTTTTTGGTGGTCGCTAAGCGAGAAATCCATCGTGTCCAGCGTACGAGGTGTACACGCGATGCTAACACATGGCTGATTGAGGACCAATCATTCCAGACCCTCACTTCTTCAAAGCGCTTCCAATAATAGAAGGGGCGACAAACCTTATGATTATTGCGAAAAGTAGCGCGCTCAGGCCTTCCCTCCAGAGCGGCCGTGGGTCGTTCCATAAAAAGCGATCGAAGACTACGCTGATTGCAAAGAAACCAACCAAATTCAACAAAAAGAGCCACCAGGCACTCCGACGCCACCCACCGTTCCCTGCTGCCGACCGCTCATGTTGTGCACCATTGATCGGATCAGCCACAGCTCCTCACCTTATACCTTGAAGAGTTCGCGTAGGCGCTTGGTTTGCGAGCGGCTTACGGGGACTTGCGTCTGCTTCTTGTCATCCATTTTCAGCATGAAGGTTGACTTGAACCAGGGAATGACTTCCTTGATGTGGTGAATGTTCACCAGGAAAGAGCGGTGCGGCCGCCAGAAGACGTCGGAGGCCAAGGCCCCCTCCATTTCTTCGAGCGTGCGATAGTTGGAGCTGCCCTCCAATTCGCGAGCCACCACGGTGATCATACCGCCGTCGATGGAAGCAAAAATCATGTCCTCGGCGTTTACCAGCAAGAGCTTTTGCTGCGTGGTGATCAGGACCTTCACCGCCGGCACCGGATTTTGCTTTGCGGTGGCAAGCTGAGTGACGAGTTGCTCCAGCCGTTCGGTGGCGTTGGTCTGCGTATCTATCATCTTGCGGGCGCGCTGAATGGCCCGTGCGATGCGCGATTTGTCAAACGGCTTCAGCACATAATCGACCGCGTTTACCTCGAAGGCTTGCACCGCGTATTGATCGAAGGCCGTCGCGAAAACGACGTGCGGCATTTTCATTTTTCGTTCGACTAATTTTTTGAGGACGCCGAAGCCATCGAGGCCGGGCATTTGCACGTCCAGGAATACGAGGTCGGGGGAATGTTCCTTGATCAATGCGAGCGCCTCGACACCGTTTTTCCCCTGGCCGATGAGACTGATTTCTTGAAAGCCTTTCAATAAGTAGGCAAGCTCGTCGCGTGCAGGCTTTTCGTCGTCGACAATGATCACGTTCATGGGCATTTTTGTGGCACAACGAGTATAGGGAAGGCCGCAAACACAGGCAATTGCGGCCCGGCTGGAGTCCACATATGATGCGAACGGAGACTTACTTTGATGGCATCACGCAAGGCCGCGCGTTCCGTGGTCAAGATTCTGCGCAGTGAAATAATTTACAAGGGGCCGGTTTTTGGCGTACGGCGCGACGAGGTGCTGGAGCCGGGTGGCGTGCGCGCGATTCGCGAGGTGATTACGCACCCGGGATCGGTCGTTGTGCTTCCGGTGCTGCCGGACGGGCGCATTCTATTGATACGGCAATATCGCCATGCGACGCGGCAATATTTGTGGGAGTTGGTGGCCGGGCGCATTGACCCTGGCGAAAGCGTGCGGAAAGCAGCGGCGCGCGAGCTGATCGAAGAGACCGGCTATCGCGCGCAACGTTTCCGGGAGTTCCTGGATATGTTCCCCACTCCGGGATTTCTTGAAGAGCGCATGCACCTATTGCTGGCGGAGAAGCTGACTGCCGGCGAAGCGCAACCGGAAGAAGACGAAAGGATTACGGCGAAAGCTTTTCAGCCCGCGGAGCTTGAGCGCATGATCCGGGGAAACGTTTTGCGCGACGCGAAGTCCATTGCCGGGTTGCTTTACTATTTCCGCTTTTTGGCCAGGAAGAAAAGGAAAAAGAATTAACACTGAGGGCACAGAGGCCGGAGCACGGAGTACACCGAGAGGAGTTGAAGTATCTGTTGCTCCCGTAATTGCGCACGGTTTAGCGGCGGGCTACGCTTTGCTTTTAGCGACCACCGTTTTTCTCGGGGCCTTTCTTCTTTTCCTGATCGAACCACTTCTTGCGAAGCTGATTCTTCCGCGCTTCGGCGGCGCGGCTGCGGTGTGGGCCGCTTGCCTGGTGTTTTTTCAATGCGCACTTCTGTTGGGTTATTTGTATGCGGACCTGTCGTCGCGGCGCCTTACGCCGGCGCGGCAGTCGCAATTGCACATAGCGCTGCTGCTGGTGAGCGTCCTGTTTCTTCCCATCGCGCCGCGGTTTTTGCATTTGGATCGCGCGGGCGGCGATCCGGCCACGGCGATACTTTGCCTGCTGAGTGCGTCCATCGGATTGCCATTTGTGCTGCTCAGCGCCACTAGCCCATTGGCGCAAACGTGGTTTGCGCGCTCGCACCGTGAGCGCGAACCGTATCACCTTTTCGGGCTGTCGAACCTTGCTTCCCTGCTCGCGCTGCTGAGTTATCCATTGCTCATCGAACCGCATATCACAGCACACAAGCAAGCGGCCTTGTGGTCGGTGCTCTTTGTTGTGTTCGTAATGCTCTGCATAGCGGCGGCACGGCACGCGCGGCATGGAATTAAGCCGGACATGAGCGCACAAACAGAGCAGAAGGAAAGCGCGGCGCCCACGGCAGGCGAAAAGCTGCTGTGGCTCGAGCTTTCCGCCTGCAGCTCGATGCTGCTGCTTTCCGTTACCAACAAATTGCTGGAGGACGTTGCGCCGGTTCCGCTGCTGTGGGTGTTGCCTCTGGCGCTATACCTGCTGACGTTCGCGCTGGCGTTCCACAGACGCATTTTGTATTGGCGTGGGCCGCTGATTCGCTTTCTGGCGATCGCGCTCGGCAGTCTCGGCTATGCCGTCTATGACCCGGCATATACGGAATCGATGCAGATCAGCGTGCCGATATTTTGCGCCGGACTCTTTGTGTGTTGCTGGTTTTGCCACGGCGAACTGGCCTTGCGGCGGCCGCCGCCGCGCTATGCGACCTCCTTTTACTTGATGATTTCTCTCGGCGGGGCGTTGGGGGCCATTTTTGTTGGGCTGCTTGCGCCTCATTTGTTCAGCGCCATCTATGAGCTTCCGCTGGCGCTGATATTCACATCTTTGCTGGCTGTCGCAACGCTGTGGCCGCGGGGCTGGCTGGTGCGCTTGTTCTGGGTCGGCGCAGGGACCGCCATGGTGTTTGTGCTCGTACGCAATGCGCGCGAGTACGAGACGAACACTATCGTCCATGTGCGCAGCTTTTACGGTGCGCTGCGCGTGCGGCAATTCACCAATTGGCTTAAGGAACCGTACCGCACGCTTTATCACGGCAGGATCGAGCACGGCGCGCAGTACGTGAATCCGCCTGCGAGCTTGTTGCCAACTACGTATTACGGCCCGAATTCGGGCGTCGGCCTCGCGCTTACTTATTGCTGCGCTAACGCCAAGCGCGTCGGTGCGATCGGATTGGGCGCGGGGACGCTGGCGGCGTACGCCAAGACCAGTGACTACTTTCGCTTCTACGAGATCAATCCGCAAGTGGTCGACATCGCCAAGAAATATTTCAGCTATCTGCGCGATTCCCCCGCGCGCATCGATGTTGTTCTGGGTGACGCGCGGCTTTCGCTGGAACAGGAAGCGCCGCAAAACTTCGACGTGCTGGCGGTCGACGCATTCTCCGGCGACGCTATTCCGGTGCACCTGCTGACGCGGGAGGCCTTTGCGGTTTACCTGCGGCACTTGAAGCCGGACGGCATACTGGCGGTGCACACATCAAATACGTACCTGAACCTTCCCCCGGTGGTGCAGCTGCTGGCCGCGGATGCGGGCTGCGATGCGCAAATGATCATCAACGAGGATGAGCATCGAAAGCTGATCGACTCTTCCGACTGGGTGCTGGTGACGCGCAACCAGCATTTTCTCGATTCCATCGAGACCACCGTATTGACGGAGGAAATCTCGGTGCCGCCTAATCTGCGCGTGTGGAGCGACGATTTTAACAATCTTTTCCAGATCTTGCGGCCGGTAGCATTCAAACAGAGCGGCCCGCGCTGAGACCCGGTAACGAGAATGGCCCTAATTAAATCGATTTATATCCCACTAATTAGGTGTTTGCCCTATGGAAATATGCCCATTTTCATTGACTGCAATTTTTGTTCTGCTAGACTCCGCGCAATTTCTAGTCGCGACTTGCTGGGGGTGCATCCAGCTCGACCGGAAAGAAATTCGTCGCTGCGGTACGTTTGTCTTGGGGAGGCTAGGAATTGCGTGGCAATGTGAAATGGTTCAATAACACGAAGGGCTATGGTTTCATCGGGCGCGACGACGGTCCGGACGTTTTTGTGCATTACTCCGCGATCGTTGGTGATGGCTACCGTACTTTGCAGGAAGGAGAAGCGGTCGAGTTTGAGATTGTGCAAGGGCCGAAAGGTCCGCAAGCCGCCAACGTGCAAAAACCTCCCAGTTAGAACTTCGGATTGCCACTGGACTTCGCCGGCAAAGCGCCCTGCTTTGCCGGCTTTTTTTGTTTTGCTAACGGAAAATCTTGGACCTTCACTGGTGCCGCAGCGCCTTTCCTCCCCTTTCCTCTCCGGAGCGCTCCCGCCGTATAATCTGCGCATGGACAACAAATCGATTGCACGCATTCTCCGTGACACCGCGCAACTCCTCGAAATCGATGGCGCCATTATCGGCCGCTACCGCAGTTACGAAAAAGCCGCCGAGCTGATTTCCGGAATGCACGAGTCCATCGAGGAGATGGCCAAGGATCCGGACAAGCTGGAGGAGTTGCCGGGAATCGGCGAGCGCATGGCCGAACATCTCCAAGAAATCTTGAAGACCGGCGACTACAGCCTGCGGAAAAAGCTACTGAAGAAGTATCCGGTTACGCTGCTGGACATTTTGCATTTGCAATCGCTGGGGCCGAAGAAAGTGGCGTTCTTGTGGTCGAACTTTAAGGCGGCCACGGTGGCGGACGTCGAAAAACTCGCGCTTGAGGGGAAGCTGCGCGATGTTCCGGGTTTTGGCGAAAAAAGCGAACAGAACATTTTGAAAGCCGTCGAGGCGTTTAAGCGATCGACCGGACGTTTCCGCCTGGATGTCGCAGAAGCCGCCGCCGAAGAGTTGATTGAATACATCGAGAAGTATGGCAAGGGAGTGGAATCGATCACGCCGGCCGGTTCGCTGCGCCGAGGCAAGGAGACCGTCGGGGACCTGGACCTTCTGCTGACGCTTGCGGACGGCTTTACGGCGCAGAAACATATCGACGCCATGGCCGAACACATATTGAAGTATCCGCGAATCAATCAAGTTTTGGCGCACGGCGAAAACAAGGTGAGCTTCACCCTGGATCGAGGGATTCAGGTGGACGTGCGCTTGCTTGAGAAGGAGTCCTTCGGCGCGGCGCTGCTTTACTTCACCGGCTCGCGCGAGCACAACGTCACCTTGCGCGGACGGGCCAACGACATGGGCTACACGCTGAACGAATACGCGCTGGCCACGCTAAAGGGCGAGCGCCGTGTGGCCGGACGCACGGAAGAGGAAATTTACGCCAAGCTAAAGCTGGATTTCATTCCGCCGGAAATTCGGGAGAACACGGGCGAAATCGAAGCCGCCGAGCAGCACCGGCTCCCGAACCTGGTGCGCCGCGAAGATATCAAGGGCGATCTACACATGCACACGACCGCGAGCGACGGCAAATGCTCAATTGAGGAGATGGCCGAGGCCGCGCGGAAATTGGGCCACGAATACATCGCGATCGCGGACCACTCGAAGTCCGTTACCATCGCCAACGGCCTCGATGAAAAACGCATGGCCGCGCACATCAAGAAATTGCGAGCAGCGAATGCCAGCGATTTAGGGATTCGGGTGTTGGTGGGCGCGGAGGTCGATATTCTGAAGGATGGTTCGCTGGATTACTCCGACGGGCTGCTGGCGCAGTTCGAGGTCGTGGTGTGCTCAGTGCACTCGTATATGAACCTGGACCGCGTGGCGATGACGGAACGAATGTTGGCGGCTATTGAAAACCCGTATACGCAAATTATCGGTCACCCAACGGGGCGCCTTCTGCTGCGTCGCGAGCCGTTCGATTACGACATGGCGAAAGTGCTGGACGCGGCGGCAAAACATGGCGTAGCCATGGAGTGCAATTCGTATCCTGACCGATTGGACCTTACCGACGTCCATTTGAGGATGTGCAAGGAACGCGGGGTCAAAGTGGTGATCGATACGGATTCGCACAATACTCCGCATCTTTCCTTTATGCGGCACGGCGTAACTATGGCGCGGCGCGGGTGGCTGGAGAAAGCCAACGTAATCAATACGTTGCCGGTGGACAAATTCCTCGCTGCGCTCCGGCCAAAGCCCGGCAGCACAAGTAACAAGCAGGCAGCCGGCAAGCGTTAACGGGCGAAGGCCGCGCCAACAAGTCGCATGTAGGAGTGGAACTTTTCGTTGCAATGTGTCGTATCTTGTGTCAGCAGCACGCCTTACGGAGGACTTATCGATGAATGCGGCCTCAAAGCACATAGCGACGCGGCTCGGGATCGTTGCGGTCGGCCTGCTGGCGATGTCGGCTCTTGCCAATAGTGCTCGCGCGGAGGAGTGGACGAAGTCTTACCCGATTTCTGGCCGGGCGCAGGTCCGTGTGGACACCAATGACGGCTCGGTACGCATTGCCACCGGGGACGCAAAACAGGTTGAGTTTCGTGTGATTTACGAGGGCTACGAACTTAACAAGACCCTGCACATCGATTCGCGCCAGGATGGCGACAGCGTGCAACTGAACGCCCGGGTCACGGGCCACTTCGGATTCTCCTGGGGACACGGACGCCGGGGACCTCGTATTGAAGTGCGCATGCCGAAAGACGCTGACTTGCAGATCGACACCGGGGACGGTTCGGTGGAAACACAACCACTCAGTGGTCGCGTGAAGGTTCATACCGGGGACGGCTCGGTGCGGGTGCAAGCGGTTGATGGCAATGTGGATATCGATACGGGAGACGGCAGCATCACGGTGGAAGGCGCAAAGGGTGATATTCGCTTGCACACCGGCGACGGACACATCGATGCGCGCAACCTGGATGGACGGGTGGATGCCAACTCCGGGGATGGCCACATCAAGATTGATGGCCGGCTGGACGCGCTTAATGTGAAAACCGGCGATGGGAGCATCGACGCACGGGTCGAGGCGGGCTCGAAACTAACGGGCGGCTGGAGCATCCACACTGGCGACGGCAGTGTGGACCTTGTGCTGCCGGCTGATTTGCAGGTCAACATTGATGCCAGCACGAATGATGGTCACATCAGCTTGGGGATTCCCGTGACGGTGGAAGGCACCTTCAGCAATTCGCAGGTTCACGGAAAGATGAATGGCGGCGGGCAGTCGTTGACCATTCACACCGGCGACGGGTCCATACGGCTGAGCAAATCGTCTTAGAGCGCCGGGCGAGGTGCGTCAGCGTTTAGTATTACCAGTACCAAGATACTGTAGCGTGAAAAATTGTCGCCAATTGTTGACATTCGTCTATTTTCTGCACACCAAGGGTCTTCTACAGTGGCGCTAATCGACTGAAAACAAACGGCGGGGTTTGGCCGCTCGCTTGCCAAAGCAATGGGCGGGAGCCAGGTCATGATTATCTTCGTTCTTACATTCGCCATTGCCTCACTCTTCGCGCTAAGCTTGACCGGATCTATCGCCTCATTCCGCCGCCGACCCTAACGTCTCACGCACGGGCGTAACTTAAACGATAAAACATAATGTATCGCCGCGGCACTCTGCTGAATCGAATTCGCGTGCGGTAGTTGCCGTTTTTTATTTCAAGACGGGGCTGAACGACGCACGCGGACCCTCAGCCACTATTCCGTGTCTGGTGAGTCCTCTGGTCGCCCCGTGAACGAAAGGGGCCTTCCTTGTCTCAATTTCAACAACCGATTCCGACGCTTCCTAACCAACCGGTCCGGCTCGATGTTCCGTTACACAATCTATTACAGCGGCAGTTTTGAATAGGCCAGTGGCGTATGGGCCCCTTAATATTTTCTCTGGATCAATCCAGGCTGCGCCGGGTTCTGACGCTCGTGGGCGTTGCCTGTATCTTCGCGACGCTAACTCCGCGATTGGCAATCTGCAACGAAGGCGATTCGATGCACGGCATGCATGCCGGCATGTCGATGGGCCCGGGGCCCATGGCCGGCCCCGTCGATGCTGTGACGCAGACCGAGCTGCTGGCCTATAAGCGCGAGAGCGAGTTCAATCATCATCTGGCCGGGCTTCTGGTTCTGATTGCCGGTCTTTTGATTCTGGCCGATGGAAGCCTCCGGCAGCCGCGGGCTATTGCTCGTCGTGTATGGCCCATCTGTTTTTTGGTTTCGGGCATTTTCCTGCTCGTTTTCAGCGACACGGAACTTTGGCCGTTTGCCTCGCAGAGCTGGTACTTCGGACTCACGCACCATATGGAAGTTTTGCAGCACAAGGTATTCGCCGTCTTGCTGCTCACGCTTGGGGTCATCGAAGTGCAGCGGACGCGCGGAAACTTGAAAGGAAGGTGGGCGGGTTGGGTCTTTCCACTCGTAGCCGCGACGGGATCTTTGATGCTCCTCTTTCACGATCATCAAGGGGGCACGATGGGCCCAAATCACATGGAGCTAATGCATCGAATTCAGTCCGAACACTACAGTTTTGCAGTGACTGGCTTGGGAATCGCTTTGTCGAAAGGCTTGGCGGAAACTCCGTTTGAGTTGCGACCGTTCTTCGAGCGTCTCTTTCCAACGCTATTGATCGTTCTAGGGGCGCTCCTGCTGGTCTATGTGGAATAACCACGCGCTCCGTGATAGGAGCTTCACTCGTAGCGCAGAGCGGTTAGTGGGCTCACGCGGGTGGCGCGACGGGCGGGAATCCAGCAGGCCAAGAGCGCGATCGTCGATAAGAGGACGATTACGGTCACAAAGGTGACCGGGTCGGTGGGCTTGATGCCCACGATCAGATCGGCAATGACGCGGGTACCGGCAAATGCGATCGCCAAGCCGATGCCTAGACCGATGGCCACGATCAGGACGCTTTGGCGCAGGACCATTTTCAAAATGTCTCGAGGCTCGGCTCCCAGAGCCATGCGGATACCGATTTCGTGGGTGCGCTGCGCCGCGGCGTAGGACACCACGCTATAAACACCGACCACGGCCAGCACGAGGCCGAGAAGTCCCATGGTGCTCGTTAATTGGGCGCCGAAGCGAAAGAAGAAAAAGCCGTTCACACCTTGCAGCGCCTGCGTCATGGTTTGCACTTGAGAGATCGGGATCCCAGGGGCCAATTCTTGCACTTGTGCTTCGATCTGTCGCTGTAACGATTCTGGCGGAACGGACGTCCGCACGTGAATGGTGCGGTAAGCCACGTAGTTCTGGGCCATGGGAACGTAGAAGAACGGCACCGGAGGGTCTTCAATTACGTTTTTGTACCTGGCGGTTTGCACCACTCCGATCACTTCCGTGAAGGGGCCCTTCGGACCCTTGGTACTGAAGCGCTTTCCCATCGGATTGTCATCGGGCCAAAACTTGGCGGCCATGGCTTGGTTGATTATCGCCACGCTGGGCGCTTTCTCGTTGTCGGCATCGGTGAACTTGCGGCCGCTTTGAAACTGAATGCGCAGGGTGTCGAAATAGCTAGGGGTCACGGGGTTGTACATCACCTGCGGCGGTTGCTTGCCCGGCTCAATGGGACGACCTTCCACGATTATGGGATCATCGGCGCTGACGACGCCCATCGGGACAATGAAGGCCTGCGCCACGGATGCCACTCCCGGGAGCGCGCTGATTCTTTCATTGAGCTGGTGGTAAAATTCACGAGTCTGAGTATCGGTAAAGCTGATCTGTTGGGGGTCGACGGTCAAATCGAGCACATGATCCGGGTCGTAGCCCAGGTACATGCGCTCCGCTTTGCTAAGGCTGCGGACAAAAAGTCCCGCAACTACGAGCAAGAGTAGCGAACCGGCCAATTGCGCTACCACCAGAGTGTTTCGGACGAGATGACGCCGTGGACCTTCGGAGGAGCCGCGGCCACCTTCGCGCAGCACCACATTGACATCGCTTCGCGCCGCACGCAACGCTGGGATGATGCCAACAATCACACCGGTGAGCAGCACGGCCAAGAGCGCGAACAAATAAACGCGAAAATCGGGCTGAAAATCAAAAGCAATTGGCAGATCGGTGCCCAACGAAAGAGCACCCAGGAATCCCGCCGCCCAGACGGCCAGCAAGATGCCAGCGCCGCCTCCCAAAAAGGCAAGCAGCAAACTTTCTGTTAAGTGCTGGCGCAGCAAGCGGCCGCGGCCCGCTCCGAGAGCGGCGCGAATGCCCATTTCCCTCTGACGCACCGCCGCCCTGACTAACAAAACATTCGCGATATTGAAGCAGGCTACCAGCAACACCAGAGCGGCGAGAACGGTAAAAGCGCGGGCCACGGCGGGCAAAGTGTTATCGGGGTCGGGGTCCGGACGGGCCAGCTTTTCCGGATAGGCCTGAATGGAAATGCCCTTATCTGTTTCCGGGTGCTGCGCCGCAAGGCGTTGAGCGACCACATTGAGAGGTGCTTGCGCTTCCTTCACCGAGACGCCGGGCTTCAACCTTCCAAGCAAGTTAATCGAGCGGTCGCCGCGATGAGTCCATGAGGTTTGAACCGAGTCTTCGTTTTCGTCGAAGCCCTTTGAAGAGATTGACGCGCTGAAGGGAACATACCCATCCATATCGACAATAGCGTACAAGCCGCGAAAGCCTTTCGGCGTGACGCCGACGATGGTTACCGAGTGCCCGTTGAGCGCGACTTGCTTTCCGATTACGCCGCGGTCGCCGCCAAAACGTTTTTGCCAAAACGAATAGCCAAGAACCAAAACGGGGTCCGCTCCTGGCGACTGTCCTTCGGTCGGCAAAATCAGCCGCCCAGCCGCTGGCTGGATTCCTAAGGCCGAAAAATAATTGCTAGTGACCCGACTGAGTACGCAGTGGTCGCCCTTGCCGTCGACGCTGAGTCCGGCTAGGGTGGCGCGATAGCCGAAAATCTCGCTGAACCCTTCGGTCTGTTGGCGGATGTCCTGATAATCCGGATAGGAAAATCTTTGGACGCCTGGCGTTCCAGCCTGTTGCAGCGCGAGGACGGCGATCTGGTCCGGATGGGGGACAGGGAGCGGACGCAGCAGCAAGCCATTGATCACGCTGAAAACGGTGGTATTGACGGCCATGCCCAAGCCGAGCGTGACAATGGCGATGATGGTGAAGCCCGGGGAGTTGCGGAGTGTTCTTGCCGCGTAGCGCAAATCCTGCCAAAAGCTATGCATCGAATGACCTCGCAAAACATCGGAACCTGTGACTCGGTGGAGATGCAAGCGGGTGCCCAGCTGCGTGCCGCATAGGCATCCTGTTATGAATAAGTTACGCGCGGCCGAAGCGAAGAGTTCCGAAATGCGGTGGCCGGTTTCGGGATGCGTGTCGCGGAAACGGACACAATCCTGTGACGGCGCTGTTGCGACTCCGGCAATTTAGGGGTGATATACTTCCGGCTCGATTAGACGTTCGCTATGGAAAAGTACGACTTAATTGTCATCGGTTCGGGGCCTGCCGGCCAGCGCGCGGCGATTCAAGCCGCCAAATTCGGCAAGCACGTCGCGCTCGTCGAAATGCTCGAAGTGGTCGGCGGCGCCGCCATCAACACCGGGACCATTCCCAGCAAGACCATTCGCGAAGCGGTACTGCACCTCTCCGGCTTCTACTACCAAAACATTTACGGCGTGAACTATCGCGTGAAGGATCAGATCACCATGGCCGATCTTTCCTTCCGCGCACAGCACGTGATCAAAACGGAAATCGATGTAATTCGCGCCCAGCTCTCGCGAAACGGCATTGAAGTGCTCACCGGCACGGCAAGCTTCACGGACCCGAACCATATTCACGTAGTGAGCTCGAAGAATCAATCCGACTACGAAGCGGCCAACGTCATCATAGCCACGGGCACAAAGCCGGCTGAGTCTCCGCTGGTTCCGTTTAACAATCGCAATATCATCAACAGCGACCAGATCCTGCGCATGCCGGAAGTTCCCAAGACGCTGATTGTGGTGGGCGGCGGTGTTATCGGTGTCGAGTACACCTGCATGTTCGCCACGCTCGGCGTGCGCGTCACGCTGATCGAAAAGCGCCCGCGACTCCTGGAATTCGCCGATTCCGAGATGGTGGAAGCGCTCTGTTACCACCTGCGCGACCGCCGTGTGACCATGCGTCTCAATGAAGAGGTCGAAAGCGTCGAAGAAACGCCGGACAACGGCGTGGCAGCAGTACTGAAGAGCAAGAAAAAGGTGTCTGGCGACGCACTGCTGTATGCCGTGGGGCGGCAGGGTAACGTCGATGAATTGAATCTAGCCGCCGCAGGGCTCGAAGCGGACTCGCGCGGGCGCATTGCGGTGGACAACGATTACCGCACCAAGCAGCCGCACATCTTCGCGGTTGGCGACGTCATCGGTTTTCCCAGCCTCGGCTCCGTCTCGATGGAGCAAGGGCGCATCGCGGCCGCGAATGCTTTTGGCATTCCTATTCATTCCAATCGCGCGAACTATCCCTATGGCATTTACACCATTCCGGAAATTTCGTTTATCGGAAAGACCGAAGAGCAGCTCACGGAAGAGGGTGTTCCTTACGAAGTGGGCATCGCGTTTTTTCGGGAAATCGCGCGCGGCCAGATTCGCGGAGACACTACGGGGCGCCTGAAGTTAATCTTCGATCCCGATTCCAAGGAATTGCTCGGCGTGCATATCGTGGGCGAAGGCGCGTCAGAATTGCTGCACATCGGGCAAGCTGTGTTCGCGTTTAAAGGCACCGTCGAGTATTTCGCAGACGCAGTCTTCAACTATCCGACACTGGCGGAATGCTACAAAGCCGCGGCGTTCAACGGCCTGAACAAACTGAGGTAAGTGGCAACAATGCCCAAATGCGTTGGTGTGCTTGTAATGGAACATATTGCGGTCGGCTTGGTCGAGAACAACAAATTGGCCGGTCCCCTTAATCTCTATCCGGAAAAAGGCGCCTCGCTGGACGCTCTGCAATCCATGCCTGCGGAAAACATAGGGGACTGCATACAGCAGCAAATCAACGACGTGGCGAAGGGCCAGAGGATTCACGCCATCGGCCTGGGATTTCCCGGAGTGATTCGCGCGGGAATCATCGAAGATTCTCCCAACTTGCATCAGGTAAAGGGTTTCAACTTGCAGGCGGCGCTTTCGGCGCGCGGTTTATCGGTCCCGGTGCGCGTTTTCAATGACGCGGACGCCATGGCGGCGGGAGTTGCCGCGACGCGCGACAAACTCGAAAAGCTTATTCGGGTATGGACGCTCGGGAACGGGGTGGGCTTCGGGCGTTATCCGTGGAGCGAGGGAGTATGGGAAGGCGGCCACTCGGTGGTGACACTTGATCCGAAGGAGAATCTCTGCGGCTGCGGCGGACGCGGGCATCTGGAAGGAATCCTGGGCCATCGCTCGATGCGCCTGCGTTTTCTGGATCTCGAGCCGGAAGAGATTTTTGCCAACGCCCGCGGTGGTGACGCGCGGTGCTCGGAATTTGTGAATCTGTGTCATCGCGCGTTGGCCGCGGCGACGGCTACCAGCATTCACATGGACGGCCCCGGCCAGTTCTATATCACCGGGCACAATGCGAAATTCATCGACATTGCGTGGCTCGACCGTTTGGTGCACGAGATGGTAAAGATGAGCCCGCTGCAAGGCAGCCGGTTTGAGGTGGTGGCCACCAGCGACGAGGTGGGTATCATCGGCGCGGCGCTAAACGCCGAGCGCGCGGCATCCGCACCATAAATAAGTTGGTCGGTAAAGGCGTAGCGATGCACTTTCGTGCATGGCTATAACGATGTTCTTACGCTAGTTTTTTCAACAGTTGACCGAGCCGAGCGCGGTCTTCATAGCCCATTTGGATGAACGCGACGGCCATACCTTCCCCGGCGTTGACGCTTTTTACAATCACTCGCGCCCGCACTTCCCCGCCAGGCACGTCAAAGACGATCTTGAGCACTGCGCCGGGGAGAGGTGGATTGGGTGTGGCGATGAACAATCCACCGAGACCTAGCGTCGTAACACGCGACACCCCGTGTCCGCCGCTGTACTGCCAAGCGATCAGCATGCCCTTCGCCAGCGTAACGCGCGGAAATCTTCGCTTTGCCGTCTTGGTTTGCTGGGGCAAGGCCTCCCCTCCTCCGCGCATCGATGATTTATTGTGCGGCTTGTGCGGCGACCACGGAACTGCCCTATGGACCAAGGTTCTATGCGTGCAACATAAGGCCAAGCGTCGATTCAGCAGGCGATTCCGAACGACTTGATTTAGAATTCGTCATCGCATCGGGAGGGCGGACGACATGGTACATCGCGGCTCGCGGGCATGGATTGCGCTGGAGATCTTTCTCTTGGCCGGCACACCAGCGGCGGGCCAAGTTCCGGACAAATTCACGAACCTAAAGGTGTTGCCGAAGGACATCTCCAAACGCGAGTTGGAGTCGACCATGCGCGGATTTGCCTTCGCGCTGGGCGTGCGCTGCGAGCATTGCCACGTTGAGAAGAAGGCGCCCGAGCGCGGCTTGGACTTCGCGGCCGACGATAAGGATGCCAAGAAAACTGCGCGCGTCATGCTGCAAATGGTCGCGGCCATTAATCACGACTACATCAGCAAAGTTTCGAAGACGCCCCCAAGCACCGCGGCGATTCAAGTGCAATGCGTCACCTGCCATCATGGACTGACACAGCCGCAGCCGCTCAATGCCGTACTTGCCGAGAGTTTGGAGAAGGATGGGCTGGAGAAAACCATCGCGCTCTACCATGATCTTCGCGGCAAATATTATGGGGGCGCGCAATACGATTTCGGCGAGACATCGCTGAACCAGCTTACGGAATCGCTGCTCGCTAAGAAAAACAGCGCCGACGCGCTGGCCATTATGGAATTAAACTTCTCCGAGAACCATCCGGATTCGGTGTGGTCCTATCACATGCTGGCGATGACCCACGAAGCCAACGGCCAGATCGACAAGGCCATCGCCGACTATCGTAAGGTCCTGGAGCTTCACCCTGACGACAAGTGGGCGAAGGAGCAGATTGATTCCCTGTCAAAACCGAAATAGTTCGGGTCAACCTGAAAATGTTGTGTGCCACGCTTGGCAGGCTATTCGTTGCGCAGAGCGATGACCGGGTCAACCTTTGTAGCGCGCAGGGCTGGGACATAACTGGCTATGAAGGCGACGGTCAAGAGCAACGCGGAGACGGCTGCCAAGGTAACGAGATCGGTGGACTGCACTCCGTAGAGCACGGTGTGCAGCCCGCGGAAGAGCAGAAATGCCAGGGCAATGCCGACGATCGTGCCGATTATCGCCATACTCATTCCCTGCTTCAGCACCATGGCCAAGACATTAGAGCGTTGAGCGCCGAGGGCGGTGCGAATACCAATTTCTTGGGTGCGCTGGCTGACGGAGTAGGAAACCACGCCGTACACGCCAACCGACGCAAGAATCAGCCCGAGCAGGCCAAATGCTCCGACGAGCATGGCTCCAAGACGCGCGGGGAGCAGCGGCTTTCCGAAGCGCACATGATCGTCCATGGTGGTGATGCCGAAGACCGGCAAGCTTCCGTCCAGCTGGCTGATCTGTTCGCGCACCGCAGACGCAAGCTGGCCCGGATCATTCACGGAATGCACGAATAAGGTGGCTCCCGAGGCATAGCGCTGGGCCATGGGGAAATAGACGTAAAGTTGGGGAGATTCGTAGAGGAACATATATTTTCCCGTATGCGTTAGGCCGACAACTTGAATTAGCTGACCGGTCTTGTCGGTGCGGAAGGTCTTGCCGACGGGATCCTGGCCGGGCCAGATCTTCTTAGCGAAGGTTTCGTTTACGATGGCCACTTTGGGCGACGTTCCGGAATCGGCTTCGGTAAATTCACGACCTTGAATCACAGGAACGCCCGCGGCGCGGAAGTATTGAGAGTCCACGAGATCGTAAAAGGCTGTTTCGGTGTTGGATTTTTCGCTGACGACTTGGCCCTCGGGAAAGACATTGACCAGCGAAAGGTCATAGCCCATTGGGATATAGGAGGAAATAGCGGCGTCGCGCACACCCGGGAGCGCTTTCACGCGATCGCGGAGTTGTTTGTAGAACTGCTGGCCACGCTCTTCGGTGTAGGCCTGCAAACCGAGGTCAACATTCAGCATGAGGGTGTGGTCAACGCGAAAGCCCATATCCACGTGCGCGGAGTTTTGCAGGCTGCGGATGAAAAATCCGGCGCAGGCCAGGAGCAGAAGGGAAACCGCCACTTGGGCGACGACGAGTGAATTGCGGAAACGGTGATGGCCTTCGGAAGCACCGGAACGGCCGCCGGCCTTGAGCGTTTCGGCGAGATCGGTGCGCGAGCCCTGTATTGCAGGAACTAACCCGGCGATGACGCCCGTCATAGAGGCGGCAAGAAAGCTGAAGCCAAAGATGCGCCAGTCCATGCGGAGATCGAACAGGCGCAGGGGGAGATCGGTGGGGATGCGGATGGCCATGAGCGCCATGGCGGCCCAACGTGCGAACACAAGGCCGAGGATTCCACCGGAGAGTGCGAGCAGGATGCTTTCGGTGAGGAGCTGGCGCATCAGGCGCCAGCGGGTGGCTCCCAGCGCGGTGCGCGTGGCGATCTCTTTGCGACGCCCATTCGCGCGCGCGAGGATCAAATTGGCGACGTTTGCGCAGGCGATCAGAAGGACGAGCCCCACCAGTAGCATGAATACGATCATTGCGGTGGACATGAATGCGCCGAGACCGGGCTCGGGACGAGCAGCGAGTTCGGGAAGAACGAGGAGGGATGTGTCTTTGTGACTGTCGGGAAATTCCTTAGCGAGACGGTGATCGGTTGGCTCGGCGGCAGCCATGGCTTGTGCTGGACTTATCCCGGATTGCAGGCGGGCCAGAACACGAAGACCTGAGTCGTCGCGCTTCGTCAAGAAAGTGGCCGCCCCGGGATCAAGAAGATTGATCGTGGTGATGGGGAGATAGAAGTCCGGTTCGAGAAAATAGTAGGCGCCACGATAGCGCTCTGGCGCGACGCCTATGATCGTGAACGGATGGCTGTTGACCTGAACGGAGCGGCCGACAACGCCGGGGTCGCCTCCAAAGCGGCGGTACCAATATTTGTAGCTGAGGACAATCAGCGGATCTTCGCCTAGCACCCAGCCTTCGTCGGGCGCGAAGGTACGCCCGCGCACAGCTTCGAGACCGAGCGTGGAGAAATAGTTACCACTGACGAGCTCGACCCAGGCGCGCTCGGGGCGGCCTTGCACTTCGAGATTGACAGGACTGGGGACATAGACAATCAGGTCGGAGAAGACGGACTTGAGCTGGCGATAGTCGAGAAAGTCAGGATAGGAGAGGTTCAGAGGAAAATCGACGGTGCGCGATTTCTTGGCCAGGACGACCAGCTGATGTGGATCTTTGACAGGTAGCGGGCGCCACAGCATGCCATTGAAGACACTGAAAATGGCGGTGTTGGCTCCGATGCCGAGGCCGAGCGCGAGCACGGCAATGAGGGTGAACCCCGGGCTCTTGATGAGCATACGGAAGGCATAGCGGAGGTCTTTCGCGAACGTTTCCATGGGACCACCCTTTCACCCAAGGGAAACTACTGATTGATATACGAAAGCCACAACGAGATTGTTTCGTCGCCGCGCAGGGACCCATCCGTGGCCGAGCGCCCTCAGGCAGCCGGGATTACGCAGCTAGCTTCCATGCGATACTCGAACGGATCGCAGGCACATTCATTTGGGGGAGAAGCAGCGAAGATGTACATCCACACTTTCTTATTTCAGTGGCAGCTGAACGTAACAGCAGAGATGAAGGAGCGGGCGGCGCGCGAAATTCGCGCCTTGCAGGGGCAAATCCCGGGGTTGCTTGAGACAAGTTATGGCACGAACGTATCACCGCGCTCGCAGGGATTCACACACGGCGGCGTCATGAAATTTCGCGATAAGGCAGCCTTGGATGCGTACACGCCGCACCCCGTGCACCAAAAGCTGGTGGATTGGCTGCTGCCCTTGCTAAAACTTGCTGCCGAACTCGATTATGAGATGTAACAACTAGACGTCGCAGAGGTCGACAGCTTCACGCAGCGACGTTAGCGGGTCGCGAGTGGGCACGAATTCATGAGCTACGTACCCGCGATAATTTGTCGCGGCGATGCCGCGCATCACGCCATCCCACTGCACCTCTTGCGTGCCGTCCAGTTCGTGGCGATGCGGAACTCCACCGGTGTGAAAATGACCGAGCCAATCGATGTTTTTCTGAATGGTCGCGACCAGGTCGCCCTCCATGATTTGCATGTGATAGATGTCGTAGAGCAGCTTGACGCGCGGTGAATTGACGGCTTGCACCACTTGCAAGCCCCAGGCGGTGTGATCGCACATGTAATCTTTGTGATCGACCTTGCTGTTCAGCAGCTCGATGCAGATCGTTACGCCGTGGTCTTCGCCGATTTTCTTCAGGCGATTCAGCCCCGCGATAGTATTCTTCGCACCCTCCTCGTCGGACATGCCGGCGCGATTTCCGGAAAAGGTGATCACGTTGGGGACACCAAGCTTCGCCGCGATGGGTATATTCTTGCGGAACGCCTCTTCAATCTTGGCGTGATTTTCGACGCGGTTGAGGGCGCTCTTGATGTCCCCGCCGCCGGCATAACCCATACTGCAAATCAGACCGTATCGTCCTGGTACTTCCCACTCCTCGACGTTCAGCAGGTCAATTGCTTTCAAACCCATCTCCGCGCCGCTGGCGCAGAGTTTTTCCAGGGGAATGCTTTGATAGCACCAGCGCGACGCCGACTGTCGGATGTGCCCCTTGCGGGGAACAGGCGAGGCCTGCTGTGAAGAGGAAAAGGACGGAAGAGCAGCCATTGTGGCTCCCGAAATGGCAGTTTTGAGCATGTTGCGACGCGATAGTTGCGGCATAAGTGGAGAGAGTGTACCGAAGAATTGAGCGTAGTGGCAGGGATTTTGAATATGGGGCGCGTAGACCCGCACCGGTAGCGGCAAGGCTTGTGGCTATGCCCGGCCGCCCCAGGCGAATACTCTACGCCGCAGCCGGCGTGTGAAACCGTCGCTGGCACTGCGCGCAGTGTGCGCGGTGACCGTGCCAGATTATGCTTAACGGCTGGGTACAGAACGGGCAGGTGGCTGACCATTCCGATCCGCATTCCGGACACTCCGTGAGGAACTGCTCTGTGCGGCGCAGAGGCTTGCGAACTTCCTGCAAATCGAGAAGGAAACGACAAAAGGCATTACTACAGATTAAGAATTGTTCCATAAGGGGGAGGGCTCCTTAGGGTGCGCATACTGCGGCATGCGAAGTACTGTGTCAATACCGTTAACTACGGCAGTAGCGGTGCATAGGGCGGCGGGTTCCCGAAATGGGCTAAGGCCGAATGATGTCGGTGCGGAGCGCATAGCGGACCAAGTCGCTGCGAGAACGCAAGTCGAGCTTAAGCATGATTCGCGCACGGTGACTCTCTACCGTTCTGGTGCTGATCACCAACAAGGTCGCTATCTCTTTGTTGGTCTTGCCGTTTGCTAGAAGTGCAACGACCTCACGCTCGCGAATAGAGAGGGGGCTGACGCCTTCGGATTCCGCTTCTATCGCGTGCACCGAGGCAAAATCCAGCCCGCGGGATTCTTTGAGGGTCCGGGCGAGAACGGCTCGGGAAGGCGGACGTTGCACGGCCGTCAATGGGGCACTGGAATTTAAGAGGCGCGAAATAGCGCGTGCTTCCGATACACAACTTTCCAATAGCGCCAAAGAATGCACGAAAACATCACCCACGCCGGCCCGCGCGGTAGCAAGGTCGAAAGACTCCAGGCCCCTAGAATCTTGGCAGAGCGAAGAGCTTATGCTAGTCAAATTCTCCGTAAGATGGAGGAGAGCGGCATCGATTTCCCTTCGCCTTGTTAGCTCCAGAACGATGACGCCGACCTGCCGTACCTCCCCCGCTGAATCCTTGATCGGAAAATAGCTCTCATTCCAGTGGCCGAGGCCGCCGCGCTTAGGCAGCTGAGCGGTGACTTCAAAATTAGACAGTGGCTGACCTGTCGCAAAGACGTGCTCGAAGGCGGGCTGAATTTTTGCCGCGGCGCTTCCGAGGACAGCGTGTATGGTCTTCCCTAGATGTGCCGAGACCGGAAGACCGTTCATGGAAGCGAGGGCATCGTTGATAGCCTGGTAGCGGAGTTGCCGATCGCAAATGGCCACGCCTACGGTAGAGCTGCTAAAAAGAGCCGACAAGAGATGTTCGGGCTTACCGAGAGCGTCGGGCAGGGCAAGCAGCTTGGTGCGGCTCGACTCTTTGACAGATTGCTTGACGCCCATGCGGACCGCCTGACGATCTGAATTACCCGACCCACTTCAGGTTCGAGGACGTGCTCGCAACTTTATGTCTAAGTAATGTCGCTGTCAACTGTTATTAACTATAGTGTACCGTACAGATGAAAGTTCCAGGACGTGCCGCTGTAGCGCCGCGCTTCCGCGGAGACACTGACTTCCGCAACGCACAAAACCGGCAGTGAGCGAGGTTTGCAAATCGCGCTGGGTTCGCGCATGATTACTGGCTTGTTTGGACGCGGCGTCCCCGATTGGGGAACGGGGCGTCGACGGCTCCCTCCAAGCTCGACGCAATTTTTCGTTCCCAACAGAAGACCTGAATCACAAGGTTACGGTCAAGTTTGGGCCTCAAAATAAGGAGTGGCATGGAGAAGCCAGGGAAAATAGTGCCGGCAAAAGGAAAGTTGGGAGTGCTGTTGCCGGGAATGGGTGCCGTAAGTACGACGTTTATGGCCGGAGTCGAGCTAGTACGAAAAGGGAAAGCGCAGCCAGTAGGCTCCCTTACGCAGCTCAGCACCATTCGTTTAGGAAAGCGCACGGACGGCCGCTCGCCGTTAATCAAGAAACTGGTCCCTCTGAGCGATCTCAAGGACCTGGTGTTCGGCGGATGGGACATTTTCAAGGACAACGCGTACCAAGCGGCCAGCAACGCCGGCGTGCTGAGCCCACAAGACCTAGATAAAGTGAAGCCGTTCCTTTCGGAGATTACGCCGATGAAAGCGGCGTTCGACCGCGAATATGTCAAGAAACTCGATGGAACGCACGTTAAAAAAGGTAAGAGCAAGTACGACCTGGCGCTGCAGATCAAGGACGACATCGAGAACTTCCGCAAGGCCAAGCGCGTATCGCGTTTGGTGACCTGCTGGTGCGGTTCAACCGAAGTCTTCATCAAGCCGGAGGAAGTGCACTCGACACCGGCGAAATTTGTCGAGGCTATGAAGGCCAATCACCCGGCGATTGCGCCGTCGATGTTGTACGCATGGGCGTCGGTGACAAGCGGGGTGCCTTTTGCCAATGGCGCGCCGAACCTGACCGTGGATATTCCCGCCATCCAGCAGCTTGCGTTGGAACACGAGGTCGCCATTTGCGGCAAGGATTTCAAGACCGGGCAAACGATGATGAAAACCGTGCTGGCGCCGGCTTTCAAGGCGCGCATGCTGGGGCTCGAAGGATGGTATTCGACCAATATTTTGGGCAATCGCGACGGTGAAGTACTCGAGGATCCGGGGTCGTTCAAGACCAAGGAAGAGTCGAAGCTGGGCGCGCTCGAATATATTTTGCAGCCGCAGCTCTATCCCATGCTGTACGGGAAAGTCTTCCACAAGGTGCGCATCAACTATTATCCGCCGCGCGGGGATAATAAAGAGGGCTGGGACAACATCGACATTTTCGGGTGGCTCGGCTATCCCATGCAGATCAAGGTGGACTTTCTGTGCCGCGATTCCATCCTTGCGGCACCCATCGTGCTTGATCTTGTTTTGTTCCTTGATCTGGCGCAGCGCGCCGGGATGCGCGGCATTCAGGAGTGGCTCAGTTTTTACTTCAAATCCCCGATGACCGCACCGGATTTGTATCCCGAGCATGATTTATTTATCCAGTTGATGAAGCTGAAGAACACGTTGCGCTGGATGATGGGCGAGGAGTTGATCACGCACTTGGGGCAGGAATATTACGATTAAGCGCTTGCGGAACACTATCGGAAAAGATGATGTGCGCAATTCATTTTTTGCTGAATAAGGTGGGTTTTTCGATTTGACGCTTCGAAACGCAGCGCGATACGCTAACCGCTCAATGGCCAGCCATTTTGTGCCTATAGCTTACCCACCGATTTCCTTTACAACTCAATCTGAGGAGAGACATGTCGACCGAATTGCGTAATTTTCTTGCTCTGCCCTACGACGAGCTGGAAGAACTGAATTTGAAGGCTAAGAAGCAGCGCCTGGAGCGTGTTGCGCCGCACAAAGTGCAAGAGGAGCGCATCAAGTATTTGAGCGACGAGAAGCGCATCAAGGCCGTAACCGTCCTCTTCAGCGACCTCGAAGGCCGCTTGCACATGCTCGACTACGACAAGAAGTTCCTGGTCAAGAGCTGGGACAACTTGACCTTTGATGGCTCGTCGATTCGCGGGTTTACCGCGCAACGCGAAAGTGATTTGCGATTGGCTATGGATTGGGGCGCGTTTTATTGGGCGCCCGCGGATGTTTTTGGCTCAGGAAAGATTCTGGTCTTTGGACAGGTGATCGACAAGGACGGCTCACCTTATTCGGCGGACATTCGCGGTTTGCTGAAAGGCTATGCCGACGATCTGCACGAAAAGAAAGGCTACACGCTCAACGCCGCCAACGAAATCGAAGGGTTTCTGTTCAAGGGCTCCGACGCCGAACGGCGGTATCACGAAACGCTCAGATTTGAGTACGTTAATACTGGCGGTTACTACCATTCTTTGCCGGGCGATCCGCTGCGTACTTTCATCGATACGAGCGCGGAAGTGCAACGAGCCATGGGCTTTCAAAACGAAAAGGATCATCCAGAAGTAGCGCCATCGCAATTTGAAATCAACTACAGCTACGGTGAAGTTGTCGCCGCCGCCGATCAGATTCAGCTATACAAGCTGATCTGCCGGCAAGTGGCCACCAACATGGGCTTGACCGCATGCTTTCTCCCCAAACCGGTCGTCGGCGTGAACGGCAGTGGCATGCACACCAACGTTTCGGTCAGCAAGGGCGGCAAGAATTTGTTTTGGGATCCCAAGGGCGAGGAAAAGCTCAGCAAGACGGGCTGGGAATTCGTGGATCGAATCCTGACGCACGGGAACGATATTTGCCTGCTGTTTAATTCGAGTGTGAACGCTTATCGGCGGCTCGATCCGCACTTCGAAGCGCCAAACCAACTGAAGGCGTCGGCGGTGGACCGCGGGTCCATGGTGCGCATCCCTATCGGCAACGAGCGCAGCATGCGCACGGAAGTGCGCGCGGTGGCTCCGGACGCGAATCCATATATGGTGATGTACTCAATCTTCAAGACGGGACTTGACGGCGAAACCGCGAAGATCAAGAACCTGCGCCAGGCGCAGCGCTATCTGCCCGACAATATCTACACCGCGATCGAGGACTTTGAGAAAGCGGAGTGGACCACTAAGCTGTTCGGCGCGGACGTGAAGGGGCGCTACGCGGAGCTTAAACGTGCTTCGGCAGACCGTTGTCCGCGACAATTGGGCACGGTCGTCAAAGCGCCGGAAGTGCAGTTCCACCATGAGGTCTACAACCAGTTCTTGTGGAACTTGTTTTAGAACGCTAGCGTAGTAGCGCAGCGCGCCACTACAGTGAAGTTTACGCGGTGCGAACTTGGGCGCTCTTAGCGTCGACGGCGTCGAGCACGCGCGTGGAATAAATGAGCGCGGCTCCGGCATTCATGGCCACCGCGACACCAAGCGCCTCGGCAATTTCTTCTTTCGTGGCTCCAGCCTTCAACGCCGCTTCGCTGTGCACCACAATGCAGCCGTCGCATTTTGTGCTGACTGCGACCGCCAACGAGATCAACTGCCGCGTTTTCTCGTCGAGCTTGCCGCCTTTGGAGTTCGCCGCGCTGAGTGTTTGGTAACCGCGCACGGTGTCCGGGCTCAGTTTCATCAGCTCGCCAAGTCTTGCGCCGATCTCCTTGTGGTACTCATTCCAATCGATCATCATTTGTATCACTCCTTCCGCTGGAATCTTGCTTGCGGGAGTATACCTCCGCGCCGGCCGGCAGCACGTGGGATTTCTGCGATTATGGTATCTTCTTAAATTCGCGCTGGATAGTTTTCGGTCCTGTCAAAGCGTGACTGCAAACCGGGTTTGCAAAGGGTCGTGAATATGAAGAATTCGTACAACGGGCAAGCCATTCCGGCCGGCGGAAAAGGCATCGAGTATAGCGGCGGCGAACTGCGCGTTCCGGACGTACCGATCATTCCGTTCATCGAAGGCGACGGCACGGGGCGCGACATCTGGAAGGCTTCGCGGCGGGTGTTTGATGCCGCGGTGGAGCACGCCTACGGCAGCAAGAGGCGCGTGGCGTGGTTTGAGGTTTTCGCGGGCGAAAAGGCTTTCAACGCGTTTAAGGAGTGGCTTCCGAACGACACGGTCGACGCCATTCGCGATTTTCGCGTAGCCATCAAAGGCCCGCTGACCACTCCGGTGGGCGGAGGCATACGCTCGCTGAACGTGGCGCTGCGCCAGATTTTGGATTTGTATTCCTGCGAGCGGCCGGTGCGCTATTACGCGGGAGTTCCCTCCCCTGTCAAACAACCCGAGAAAATGGACATCGTAATCTTCCGCGAGAATACCGAAGACGTATATATCGGCATCGAGTGGAAATCCGGATCCCCGGAAGCGAAAAAGCTCTTGGAATTCCTGAATAACGAGATGCTGAAGGATGGAAAGAAACAGATTCGCTGGGACTCCGGTGTGGGCATCAAGCCGATCTCGCCGACCGGAACCAAGCGGCTGGTGCGAAGGGCGATCAAATACGCGCTGACGCACGGGCGGAAGAGCATGACGCTGGTACACAAGGGAAACATCCAAAAATTCACGGAAGGCGGCTTTCGCGATTGGGGATACGAATTGGCCCGCGAAGAATTCCGCGCGCAGACAGTGACGGAGCGCGAGAGCTGGATCGTGGACAATCTGGACAAGAATTCGGCGCTGACTGTCGAACAGAATGGCGCCATGATCGAACCGGGACTGGAGCAGGCCACGGATGCATTCCAAAAGAGCGTCTACGAGGAAGTGAAACACACCCTTGATGCGATCTACGCGACGCACGGCAAAGGCCAGTGGAAAAAGAAATTGATGATCAATGACCGCATCGCGGACTCCGTATTTCAGCAGGTGCTCTTGCGCGCGGATGAGTACAGCGTGCTGGCAACTTCAAATCTGAATGGCGATTATCTGTCGGATGCCTGCGCGGCGCAGGTCGGGGGCCTGGGCATGGCGCCGGGCTCGAATATTGGTGATGGCTATGGCGTTTTTGAAGCGACGCACGGGACCGCGCCGAAGTATGCAGATAAGGACGTGATCAATCCGAGTTCGGTGATGCTGTCCGGCGCAATGATGTTTGAGTTTCTGGGTTGGGGAGAAGCGGCCCAACTTATTGAGGACGGCATCGCGCGGACGATTCAGCAGAAGCGCGTGACGTATGACCTCGAGCGGCTGATGAGCGGCGCAACCAAAGTAGGAACGTCGGCATTCGCGTCGGCGATTATTGAGAATATGGCGGCGCACGCGGTCGCGCGTTAATTGGACAGTATCGAGGAGACAGACTGGATGCGGAAGAAAGTGACAGTAGTGGGCGGCGGATTTGTCGGGTCGACGACGGCCCAACGCATTGTCGATAAGGAGCTGGCCGATGTCGTGCTGACCGACATTTTGGATGGTCCGCCGTCTGGCAAGGCGCTGGACATGATGGAGTCCGGGCCAATCACGCGATCCGATTCGCGGGCGACAGGTATTTCCACCGCAAATGGGGACTATAGCGCGACGGCAGGCAGCGACGTCGTGGTGATCACGGCGGGATTTCCGCGTAAGCCGGGAATGAGCCGGGACGATCTGTTGAAGGCGAACTATGACGTCGTGAAGGCCGTCGTCGAGCAAATCGTGCGCCACTCGCCGAACTGCATCATCATCGTGGTGACGAATCCGCTGGATGCTATGGCGCAAGCGGCATGGAAGGTCAGCGGATTTCCAAAAAGCCGGGTGCTCGGAATGGCCGGGGTACTCGACTCCGCACGTATGAGCACGTTTGTGGCGATGGAATGCAAGGTCAGCGTGGAGAACGTGCACTCGTTTGTGCTCGGCGGCCATGGCGACGACATGGTGCCCTTGCCGCGCTATTCCACCGTTGCCGGGATTCCGCTTCCGGACTTGCTGCCCAAAGAACGCATCGACGCGATTGTAGAGCGCACGCGCAAGGGCGGCGCGGAAATTGTGAATCTGCTGAAGACGGGCTCGGCGTATTACGCGCCATCGGCGGCGGCCGTGGAAATGGTGGAAGCAATTCTCAAAGACAAGAAGAAGATTCTGCCGTGCGCGGTTTATCTCGAAGGTGAGTACGGAATTAACGGGCTTTTTGTCGGCGTGCCGGTGAAGCTTGGGAGCAAAGGTGTTGAGGAAATCATCCAAATCAAGCTGACCTCCGAAGAGAACGCAGCTTTGCAGAAATCCGCAGGCTCGGTGAAGGAATTAATCTCGGTGCTCGGGATTTAGCGCTCGGCCTGCGGCGGGCTTCACACATCGGGACTCCTGGAGATGGGCCGCTAGAAACCGAACAACTTGCTCGCTCCCACCACCAGCGCCAGCGTAAAGACGGCGATCACAATCTCCCCGATAGCGCCTACCGCAAACGGCCGCAAACCTTGCTTCCGCATTTCGCGGAAGTTGGTGCGCAGGCCTACTCCGGCAAACGTCAGCAGAAATGCCCAGCGGGAGAGATTCGCCAAGGCCGTAGTCTGGTCCTTCGTGAAGAAATGATAGGTCGCCAGAATCGAAATGAGCAGAAAGCCCAACACAAATTTGGGGAATTTCTGCCACAGGAACTCGGCTTTGTTCCCTACCGTCTTGGCCTGCCCGCGGCTGGCCCAATAAATCGCATACGCGAGCACGACAAAGCCGATCATCGCGTTGCGCGTGGTCTTGGCCAATACTGCAAGCTTGCCGGCAGCGTCGGAGTAGAGCGCGCCAGCGGCGGTAGCTTCCGCAGTGTTGTCAACCGCAAGTCCTGCCCATAGACCATAGGCGTGGTCGCTAAGGTCCAACGCGTGGCCGATCAGCGGAAAAGTGAAGAGCGAAAGAGCGCCAAGCGCAAGAATCGCAGCAATGGCGAAGGAAGAGTCTTCCTCATCGGCTTCGATGGCGCCTTGCGTGGCGATAATCGCGCTGACGCCGCAGACTGCCGAGCCGACAGCGAGCAGAGAAGTTAGTTTGGGACGCAGACCGAAAACTCGGCCTAGAAGAGTCATGAAGGCAATGGCACCGGCAATTTCGATGGCGACGAGCGCGAGACTTACGCCACCCAGTTTCAGCACGTCGCCCAAAAGAAAGCGTGAACCCAGTAGCACGATGCCCGCTTTCAACCAGAATTCGTAAGTCGCCACGCCGGAGCGAAAGATCTGCGGCATGCCTACAGTGTTTGAAATCGCCAGCCCGATGAGAATGGCCCACAGCACGTACTCGATATTCGGGAATGTCCAGTGGTGCGCCTTAGCGTAGGTCCCGACATTGCGCTCGAGCAGCTTGCCCGCGTAACCGACAGCGGCGAGCAGCAACACGCCGGGTATGAGGCGAAGAAATTGCTCGACAGGCTGCGCCGGTCTTGCTTGAGGTAGTGCGATTGCGTTCGCCATTGCTTTTCTCTCAGAGACAGTCTTTGGATTAGAAGTTCTACCAGGGCACGCGCGTCAAAACGCCGGCGCGGATCAGAAGCGCCGCCAGCAACGCGGCCACAACCGCCCAGCTATCGATCGACAGTAACCAACTCTTCCGCCCATTCAGCGATACTGCATTGGTGCCCATGCTTTTCTCCTTGTTTGCGCTCAGCTCACCGCGTTGTGCCGCACGTGACGGTCATTTGCGTCATCGCGCCAAAACGCTTTGCTGATCTCTTGTATCTTTTGCGACGCCACGCGGCCGATGATCATCAGCGCAGGCGCCGGGAGTTTTTCCTCATGCGCCAGTCGCGCGACATTGGTCCAGCGAATCTGCTGCGCGGCACCCGTGGCATTGGAAACGATCACGCACGGCATATCGTCCGGCAGACCACCTTCTCGCAAGCGATGCGCCACTTCGGCATAATCCGGTCCTGGCATGTACAGGGCGAGCGTGGTGGTGCTGGTGATCGCGCCCCAATCCATCTGCGCGCCTTCGGTGCCGCGCGAAAACGTGCTAAACACCACTTGCGAGGCCGCGCGGCGATCCGTTAGTGAAATCCTGGCGGCGGCTGCGGCGCCGAGCGCTGCGGTGATACCCGGCACAATCTCGAAATCCACTCCGGCTCTACGCAGCGCCTCGATCTCTTCTCCGGCGCGGCCGAAAATGAGCGGATCGCCGCCCTTCAATCGGATGACGATGTCATGCTTCAGCGCCGACGAGACCAGCAAGGAATTGATTTCGTCTTGCGTCAGCAGCTTTTGTCCACAACGTTTGCCAACGTCGATAACTTCCGCCTCGCGAGCGACGAGCTGCAGAACTTCGCGGCTGACCAACGAATCGTGCAAAACTATGCTAGCCCGCGCGAGCAGCCGCGCTGCTTTCACGGTGAGCAGGTCGGGGTCGCCTGGGCCCGCGCCGACCAAGTAGACTTTGCCCATTACGCCGCTCTCTGCCCTGCGCGCCGCCGACGCGCCTCGTCAAGAAAGCGCTCGAACATCGACTGGCTGGCAAGATGGTGGAGCAAAACTTTCTTCGAGTCCGCGCTGCCGTCGCCCGCGCGCAAGAGCTCGCGTGCCGCACCGAGCCACTCCAGCCAAAGCTCGTACTCGGGACCAAACTGCTTTTCGAGCTGCAGCCGCAACCGCTGTGCCAGCGCCGGGCTCTTTCCATTAGTCGAAATGGCGATTTGCAAGTCACCGCGCTGCACCACCGAGCCGTAGTAAAAATGGCAGTTCTCGATATCGTCGACCGCATTGCACAAAATTCCGCGTGCGTCTGCTTCGACGAAAACAGAGTCGTTGACGCCGGGCGCGGACGTCGCCGCGATCACTAGATACGCACCGTCGAGATCCGCAGGAGCAAACGCCTTTGCGCGCCATTCCACTTTTCCCTGCGCGATCCATTGTGCGATGGCCGGCGTCACGTGCGGCGCGACGACCTGGACGCGAGCCTCCGCGGAAAGGAGTCCCTCGATTTTCACTTCAGCGACAGCTCCGCCGCCGACCACCACAACTAGCCGATCCTGCAGCTTCACAAAAATTGGCAGCAAACTCATAGTTATCCTTCGACTCCCATCGGCACTGGGCCAGCCGCCGCGTCGCGCTCGACCGGAGCCACTAGCTCTCCCGCAAGCCATCCACGAATCTGCTCATTCGAGTGGCGCGCAAAGAAACGCCGGAGATTCTCACCGGAATCGCGCCGCTCATTGAATTCACGCAACAGCCGCCCTATGGCATCCGGCACATCGGATGCCGCGCAGCGATACCCGACCGGCCGTGCAATCGAAGCGAACTCGCCAACGCTGCCGCCGACGCAGAAATAGTAGGCATCGACCATGCGTCCATCCTGCCTGATCTTCTTGCCTTCGATCCCGATGTCCGCAATCCAGTGCTGGCCGCAGCTATTCGGGCATCCGGTAATGTGCAGCTTGAGCTGCTCCTGAAAGCCCGGAAGCCGCTGATCGAGCTCTTCCGTGAGCCAACGCGCAAAGCCCTTCGTCTCCGTCAGGGCCAGTTTGCAAAATTCCGAGCCGGTGCAAGCTACCGTGCCGCGCGCAAAAGCCGAAGCGCGCACCGGTAAGCCAACCGCGGTCAGTTCGCCAGCAACTCGCGTCGCATGCTCATTCGGAACATTCACAATCAGCAGGTTCTGCATGATGGTGTTGCGCAGATGCCCATCGGCAAAGCGGTCGGAGAGATTCGCCGCCGTGCGCAACTGCTCGGGCGTAATACGCCCGCGCAGCACGTTCGCGCCGACGTAAGAAAAGCCCTGCTGCTTCTGCGCGTGAATGCCAACGTGATCGCGATGAATATCCGTGGGCAACTCTTCGGGCTCGGCGGGATCAAGCACAAATCCAAGCCGCTCTTGCAACGCAGCCAAGAACGATTCCGCGGTCCAGCCATGCTGCAGAAACAAAAACTTCAAGCGCGCCCGCTCGCGGTTCTGGCGCAGCACCTCCGACTCCCGGAAAAGCTCCGCCACGCCGCGCACAACCGGGACCGCCTGCTCCCAGCGAACGAAAGCATTCAAGCGCACGCCGAGATGCGGATCGGTAGAGAGTCCGCCTGCCACGCGCAGCGAAAACCCAACCTCCTCGCCGCGCAAGCGCTTCCGTGTCACGGCAGTCAGGCCAACATCGTTGATTTCGGGATACGTGCACCACGAGCGGCAACCGGTAATAGAAGTCTTGAACTTGCGCGGCAAATTATAAAATTCCGCATTGCCGCCGAGCTGTCCGTTCAGCTCCAGCGCCAGTGGCGAAGCGTCGCAGTACTCATGAGCGTCAAAACCGGCCAGCGGGCATCCGGTAATATTCCGCGCAACATCTCCGCAGGCACCGGTCGTCGTGAGCCCCACGCGCCAAAGTGACTCCAGCACTTCCGGCAGCGATTCAATCGTCACCCAATGCAACTGCACGTTCTGCCGGACGGTAATGTCCGCCACGCCGCGAGCGTGGCGCTCGGCGAGGTCGGCGATGGTGCGCGCCTGATGACTGTTCAGGAGGCCGTTGGGAATTCGGATGCGCACCATAAGAAATGGCGTGGATTTCCCCTCGCCATTCTTACCGCCGACCACGCCGGCGCCGTCGCCCTGCGTGTAGACGCCCCACGAGCGGAAATACGTGCCCAACCATTCCGGTGGAATCGAAGCGTGCCCCTGTCGCGCAAACGCCCGGATCTCGTCGAAACCCTCCCAGGCATTCTTCTCGCGCTTCAGCCGCTCGACGCGCTGTGCTTTGGTTTCCTTGATTTCACTCATTTTCTGCCCCGAAAAAATGCCCGTAAAAACAGAAAACCCACGTTCGCCTGAACTCTGGCAACGTGGGCTTCGGAACTCTCGATTACTCTACGTCTAAGTCCGGAAACTCCTCTGGCCAGAGATGATCGTCTTGCGACACGCAGCGTTGCACGCGCAAGAGCGACAGATCATCTGGCAACAGATGTTCATACAGACTACAGAATACGTTTGGCGACCTACGAAAGTCAAATTATCGCCGATGCAAAAAACAAATTTATCGCAGCGAAAAAACCGATTCCCAGCCTACTGCGGTTTCTTCGCCGGGCTCGCAGATTTGGACGCAGCCGCGGGCGCGGTGGTGAGCAGCGTCGCCGACTTGATGGTATCGAGTTTCGGCCAACCTTTATCTATGTAGGGTTTCCCCAGCGTTTCGATCTTCGCCTGGTCCGGGCCGGCATTGTCACCGTATTGGTCGTAGAACATATCGACGACCTTCATTCCGTCGCCCTCCACGACGCCGAAGGGCGCGAAACCCATGCCATCTAAACGCGCGTTGTCCTTAAAGTTGATGAACACCTGGGTCGTACGCGTATTCGGGCCGGAGGTGGCAAACGTGAGGTAGCCCCTCTTGTTGCTCTGCGTGACAGGATCATCCTTTATATCCGTCCCCCGCCACGCCGTGGTGACGGCCGGATAGGCGCTGATCCCAAATTGCGCGACAAAATTCGGCACTACGCGGAATATGCTGGCGTTGTCGTAGAAATGATGCTTGACCAGATTGTAGAAGCGATCCGCGCCGAGCGGCGCCCACGCGCGCGTCACCGCCAGCGTGAACTCGCCGCGCGTAGTCACGAACTTTACCTTGTACTGCGCGGGAGCCTTGTCCTTCAGCAGCGCAGGCCGCAGGAGCGCCCGGTCGTACGCGCGGGCAACCGTCGAAGGAGTTTTTTTCGTTGTAGTACTCTGTCCTGCGCCTGCACTCTTTGGCGGGGCCTTCTGCTCCGGGGCTTGCGCCGATACTCGCGCCGTCAAAAGCGCCACGGCCGCCGATCCAAACAGTAGCACCCTCAACCTCTTCATCTGACTCAAGCTCATTAGCACTCCCTCTCCATGTTGGCGTCTATGTTCTTACTTCGCGGAATTCAATTCCCTGCTGACGCGTTCCACTTCTCCCATCACGCGCAACGTATTTTCGCCGAGAATCTTGCGAATATCATCTTCCGAATAGCCCTTCCGCAGCAGCGCTTCCGTGATTTGCGGCAGCTTCGAGGCATCTTCCATCCCAAATGGCATATTGGCGCCGTCGAAATCGGAGCCGAGCCCGACGTGGCCCGCACCGACCAGCTTCACCGCGTGATCAATGTGCTCGATGATTTTCATATAGTCCACGCGCGGCAGCTTGCCCTGCTGCACGTATTCTCTGGTGATGCGATCACCTTCGATCAGTTGGCATCCTTCCTTGTTGCCACAGCGCTTCTCGACCTCGGCCGCAATGGCCTTCGTAATCTCCGGATTCTTGTCAGCGTTCATGAACTCCTCGCTAAGAAAGCCGACGTGGTAATTGATCTGGATGACTCCACCCTTTGCCGCTAAGTCCTTGATCATCTGATCGGCCATGTTGCGCTTGGCATCGCAAATAGCGCGGCAGGAGGAGTGCGAGGCGATCAGGGGGGCTTTGCTGACCGCCAGCGCGTCGTAAAAGGTTTTGTCGCTGACGTGCGAAATGTCCACCATCATGCCGAGCCGGTTCATTTCACGAACGACGTCCTTGCCAAAATCAGTCAATCCGTTGTGCACTGCCGTGTCGGTCGACGCGTCGGCCCACTCGTCGTTGCCGCTATGCGTCAGCGTCATGTACCGCACGCCCAGCGCCGCGTACGAGCGTAGGGCCCCTAAATCGCTCGCGATCATATGTCCGCCTTCGACACCCATCAGCGCCGCGATCTTGCCTTCCTTGTGGGCCTCGCGTACCTCCGCAGCCGTTGTCGTAAGGACGATTTCCTTGGGATGCCGGCGCACTTGCTCCCGTACTGCGTCGATTTGATCGAGCGCGTGCTTAATGGCCTCCGGCCCCGTGATCTTGCTGGGAATCCAGATGGAAAAGAAAATCGC
>Ga0210409_10000633_pt1 | contig 53319 bp, 35 predicted proteins | sample IncBWH17MmetaG_FD_161649 | JGI IMG/M metagenome (GOLD analysis project Ga0210409, IMG submission 161649) | Forest soil microbial communities from Barre Woods Harvard Forest LTER site, Petersham, Massachusetts, United States - Inc-BW-H-17-M | ecosystem: Environmental > Terrestrial > Soil >... | reverse complement strand
ATTTACACGACAGTTGGAGCTACTTGTGCGTAGCGCGCACGGGCGAACTGCGGTTGAGTAGAGTCTGTTCGATTATCGCCCGAAGCGGAATCGCTAGGCCAAACCTGCAAGGGAGCTATGTATATAGTTCCCCAAAAAATGCGGGGCGGTTGGAACGCCCCGCCGGAGTCTTGCAAAGAGCTGTTTACGCCACAGATTTAGGTTTTGGCTTTGTCTTGGCCTTTGGTTGTTTACTGCTTTTCGCGGCAAAGTCCGTCGCCACTGCTTTCTCTACTTTTTCGACATCCACCCGGTAACGCTTGGCTGCATCCATGAGCAGGTCTTGCGATACGTTCCCACGGTCGTAGGCCGAGTCGAGCAAGCTGATCTCAAGCAGCAGCCGCGAGAGTGCAACTTCGTCGTAGGTGCTGATTGTTTTCATCAACACTTCCTGAGGCGGTTTGCTGCTTTTCGAGTTCTCGACCTTGTGCCGTTTCGCCAAGACCGGAACTTGGTTGTAGGACAAATGGCCGATGGTGTATTGCGCGACCGTGAGCAAGTCAGCCTTCTTCAGCGGCGCTGCCAGACGCTCCAAAACCTTTGCTAAGACGCAATGGCGAATGGTGATCGCCTGTTTGCTTTTCTCGATGCGCTTGCGTTCGTCGGCCCGTTCCTTGGCAACCTGCTCAGTTGAGGGTTCGTTGGGATGATGCACCCGGCATGAGGGATCGGCACAGACCTTGACCAGTTCCCCGCGCCTTCCGCCGTCCATCACCACGGCTTCAGTCATCTTCTCGCACGGCTTCTGCTGAAGGGCAACCTTGGAACCTGTGCCGTTGGACTTGGCCTTCTTGATTTCAAGCTCCACGTAACGGTTCTTTCCCAACGGAGCGCCTTCGCGGGTGTTCCAAGCGGAAGAAATCTGCACCAGTTGGGGTTTAGTTTCGAGCGTATGCGACACATGCGCGTCGATTTTTGCTCGGAAACATTGTGGGTCAGTACAAGAGTCCTTCCGCACGTCGGCAAAAAGCAGCTTGTTGAAACCTGTCCGTTTGGGACAATTGCTGCACGAACCTGCCGCGGGAACTAGGGTTTCGTCCTGCTTGTCGAACGGGGCAGACGCCAGTTGTAACAGAATGTTGGACTCAAGCCATGCCGCAAGTTCGCGGACGGGAATGAGCACTTGGCTGTTGCCATCGGTCGTCCACATGCCGCGAAAGGCCGCGTTGAAGGCTTCCTGCTGTTGAGAATCCGGCAACTTGGCGATCAAGAGTGCGTGACCGATGGCAATTGCGTCTTTCAGGAACGCCTCGGCCACGGGCGGAATCAAGTCCGCCAGCTTAATCCGTCCTTGTACATAAGCCTCACTCTTTCCCGCTCGGGCTGCGATGCTGGCGATGGTGTAGGTAGGTTCTCCGAGTTGCAAGAGCGACTTGAAACCGAGAGACTCTTCAAGTGGATGGATGTCCTCCCGTTGGAGGTTTTCGACTACCTGGGCCTCAATGGATTCCGCGTCGGTCAGTTTGACCACGCGGACGGGGATGGTTTCTAGTTCCGCCAGTTTCGCTGCTCTGAGGCGACGTGCCCCGGCGACAACTTCGTATTTGCTTTCCTCTAATTCCCGCACCAGAAGAGGGGCGAGAATCCCTTGCGCTTTCATGCTGGCGGCAAGCTCTTCGAGATTCTTCTCGTCGAATCGCTTGCGCGGGTTGGTAGCGGACTCCACCAATATGCTGATGGGAACGCTTCGATATTCATTACTGGTTGCATTGTTCAGCGCGTCTTGCATGACCATTCTCCTTTTCATCGTTTTGTTCCTCGGTATTGGTTGGGGTGTGGCCGTCACACGTCGGGCATGGCGACCTGCACCGTTTCTCTTGAGTCAGGGTTTGTGTTGGGTTAAGCGGCAACCGCCGCTGGCTCGGGAGCAATGCCCCCGAGAATCACAGCAGCGGTTTGCTGGACGGCTTCCAAACTCTCGCGCAGAAGATCGGCGTCCCCATGCCAGAGCTGGATGTAATCGGCGGATGCGGTTCCGGTCTCAAGCCCGATTGCTTGGCAAACGACGAAGGCTACGGCTTCTGCCTCGGTCTCGCGGACTTGTTTGGTGGTTAGAGTGCGACGGTCGCCCCGGTGCAACATCTCGTGGGCAATCTCATGCGTTAGCGTGGAAAATTCCTCGGCGGGCTGCATCCCAGAAAGCAGCGTGATCTTCCCGCCATGCGAGAGACCCTTCGCGGGAGCAATTCTCTCGGAGAAACTAAGCTCGACGCTTTGCGCTTCTACGAACTTGAAGAGCCGTTCGCGGTACCCGCTCGCGTCGCCGTTGACTTCGGTCAGGGCTGGAAGCTCTTTGCCTTCGGTCTGAGTGACGTCGAACACATAGACGCCCCGGAACCCGTACAAAGTGCGCTGAGTCTCCTTGGCATCGGTATTCTGTTCGGCATTCTCGGTGTCATCCTTCTTGCGCTTGTTACCGACCATCGGAGCGAGAATGAAAATGCCTTTTTCGCCACGCCGGACGAAGCGGCCAAGCGAAGTCCAAGTGCGGTATCCTGCGACATGGGTAGCGTCTGGTTTCTGCCTCGCAATAAGCATGATGTTGCCGAAGCTGTAGTTGCGGAACTTCGCCATCGCTCCGAGATACTGCGTGAGGACTGCACTCTGCCCGGACTCCAGCGATTGCACCAGATAATCCACGGCTTCTTTGGTTTTGAGGTTGACTTCTTCTAATTTCATGTTTTTTCCCTTCTGCCGGTGTCGGCTTGTTTTTTCTTTCACCAGAGCGGCAGCGAGGAAAAACAAGCCGACACGGGCCGAAGGGATAGAACGGAGGCCGAAGGAGGGTGGCAGGGCGTGAGTGAAAGCGTGGTGAGTGCCAAACGCGGTTGGGTTTAGTTTGGCGCGAAACCGGCGCAGTCCGAAACGTCCGTCCGAGCCACGGCCAAGCGGCGTCCACCCGGAGGAGGACGTAGTGGAACTGAAGATGCGTAGCTTCCCCTTTGGATTTGAGATAGTGGATGGTTTAGGTCAGGAGTGTTGCACTACGCGATCCCCGGCAAGAGTGTGCAATCACTGGAATGAGGTTCTCTGAGCGATAATTAGACGTTGCCAGACAACACACATATCGAGAGTTTTTTCACGGATCTGCGCGACACACATACGAGCGGCGTGGGCGTGAAGGAAACGTCCTACTATCCTTACCTGTCGAATCTCCTCAACGGCATCGGCAAGCAGCTCAAACCGAAGGTGCGCTGCATTATTCATCCGCGCAGCATTGGCGCGGGCCTGCCGGACGGCGCGCTGATAACCGCCGACCAGAAATCCAAAGCCGACGATCCGCTCGCGGACGGGCTGATTCCCTCGCGCGGCGTCCTCGAAATCAAAGCGCCCGACGAGGATGTCGATGCGGTCGTGGGCAGCGAGCAGGTCGCAAAATACCTGAGCAAATACGGACTGGTGGTCGTTACGAACCTGCGCCAGTGGGTGATCGTAGCCAGGGTGCAGGGCCAGCCCACGCAACTCGAAGCCTTCACGATTGCGCCCACTGAGAAAGCATTCTGGAAGTTGATCGGCAATCCCAGGAAACTGACGGAGACCATCGGGGAATCCTTCAACGAATACTTGACGCGCGTGCTGCTGCAGGCAGCGCCCCTTACTGCGCCCAAGGAAGTGGCGTGGTTTCTTGCCTCCTACGCGCGCGATGCCAAGGCGCGCATCGAGGGGCAGGCGGATCTGCCGGGCCTGGCGACGCTGCGCACCGCGCTGGAGGAGGCCCTCGGGCTCAAGTTCACGGGCGAGGACGGCGAGCATTTCTTCCGCTCGTCACTGGTGCAGACCTTATTCTATGGCGTCTTCTCCGCCTGGGTGCTGTGGTGCAAGCGTCCGACCACCGGAGCCAAGGACAAGTTCAACTGGCACGAGGCGGCATGGTCGCTGCACGTGCCGATGATCAAGACCCTTTTCGAGCAGCTCGCCACACCGACGAAGCTCCAGTCGCTCGGGCTGGAGGAAGTGCTCAACTGGACGCAGACGGCGCTCAACCGCGTGGAGCGGCCCGCATTCTTCTCAAATTTCGAGGAGCACCATGCGGTGCAGTATTTCTACGAGCCGTTCCTGGCCGCCTACGATCCCGTGCTGCGCAAGCGCCTGGGCGTGTGGTTCACGCCGCCCGATGTGGTGCGCTACATGGTCGCCCGCATCGACAAGGTGTTGCGCGAGCAGCTGCAGGTCGCCAACGGATTCGCGGACCCCAATGTCTATGTGCTCGATCCCTGTTGCGGCACCGGGGCATTCCTTGTTGAAGTCTTGCGTCAGATCGAGACAACGCTCAAAGCGAATGGCGGCGATGCGCTCACCGCCGAGGATATCAAGACGGCGGCGATGGAGCGCGTATTCGGATTCGAGCTGCTGCCCGCGCCGTTCGTGGTGTCGCACCTGCAGCTGGGCCTACTGTTGCAGAATCTGGGCGCTCCGCTGTCGGAAAAACTGCACGAGCGCGTCGGGGTGTATCTCACCAACGCGCTCACCGGCTGGAATCCGCCCAAGGGACCGAAACAGAAATTGATGTTCCCGGAGATGGAGGAGGAGCGGGACGCCGCCGAACTCGTCAAGCGCGACAAGACGATTCTGGTGGTGCTCGGCAATCCGCCTTACTACGCATTCGCCGGAGTGAGCCCGGAAGAAGAGCAGGGGCTGGTCGAGCCGTACAAGGAAGGGCTTGCGACGGAATGGAAAATCCGCAAATACAATCTCGACGAGCTGTATGTGCGTTTTCTGCGCCTGGCGGAGCGGCGCATTGCAGAGATGAGCAAGCGCGGCATCGTCTGCTACATTTCCAGCTACTCGTACTTAAGCGATCCGTCGTTCGTCGTCGTGCGCAAGCGCCTGTCCGGGGAATTTAATTACGCCTGGCTTGATTGCCTGAATGGCGACAGCCGGGAAACTGGCAAGCTGACGCCCGATGGACAGCCTGACCCCAGTATCTTCTCCACCGAATACAACCGTGAAGGCATACGGCTGGGGACAACTGTCGGCCTCTTCGCCAAAACCGGAGGCCAGGAACCCGTCACCGTCCGCTATCGTGAATTCTGGGGCACGGACAAACGGGCGGCGCTGCTGAAGACGCTCGAAAACACGGAAAATTTCGACGGGCAGTACGAGCAGGTGAAGCCCGCCGCCGCAAACCAGTTCTCCTTCCGGCCGTCCAACACCGAAGTCAACTATGCCTGCTGGCCCGCAGTCGTGGAACTGGCGGAGGAGGAGCCTATCAGCGGCTTGCAGGAAATGCGGCGCGGCGCGCTCATGGGCTATGACAAGGAAACCTTGCGCGACCGGATGACTGCGTATTTTGATCCCAAAACAGATTGGGAAACGTTTGCCGCGCTGGAGAACGGCCTCTCCAAGAAAGCAGGCATGTTCGAGCCGGAGAAGGCGCGCAAGAAACTGCTGAAGGCGGAGAGCTTCGACGAAGCGAAAGTAAAACGCTATGCGCTCTATCCCTTTGATCACCGCTGGTGTTTCTATAGCGCCGCATCGCCGCTCTGGAACCGGCCCCGGCCGGAGCTGCTTTCGCAGCGCGCCGACGAGGAGAGTTTTTTCATCGTGCGGCGCTTTGCCGAACGCCCGAAAGAAGGCAGCCCCGCATTCTTCACCTCTGCCTTGCCCGACTATCATCTGCTCCGTCCCAACGTGGTAGCGATTCCGCTGCGGCTGCGCACATCCCCCGCCGAGGGCTTTTCCCTCGATGCAAAACAGAGCACGATGTATGAACATCTGGGTCACAACGGTACGACGGCAAATCTGTCGCAGGGAGCGCGGAAGTATCTGGCGGCGCTGACCACGGCAAATCCCGATGAAGATGAGGCGTTGAGCCGGTCCATCTGGTATCACGCCCTGGCGATTATCTATACGCCGCTCTATAGGTCGGAGCACGTCTCGGCGGTTCGCGCGAACTGGCCACGGATTCCACTACCGGCGACGCTCGCGGCGCTGGAGCAATCGGCGCAGCTTGGAATGAGGGCCGGGCAACTCCTCGACATGGACAGCGCCACGCTGGGAGTCACCACAGGAAAGCTCAGGAAAGAGTTGAATCTTCTGGGGCGCGTGTCCGGACCGCAGAAGGGACTCAGCCTCGCCATCACGGCGGGCTGGGGCCACGGCCAGAAAGAGAAGGACATCGTGATGCCGGGCAGAGGCATCGAGAAACAACGCGAGTTCACCGCCGACGAGCAGAACGCCATCGCCGAGGGTGCAAAGGATCTGGGGCTCACGCCCGAGGAAGTGACGGCACTGTGGGGCTCGCAGACCCTCGACATTTATCTCAATAACGAAACGTTCTGGAGCAATGTGCCGGAAGCCGTGTGGGAATACGCAATCGGCGGATATCAGGTGCTGAAGAAATGGCTCAGCTATCGCGAGCGCCAGGTGCTCGGGCGCGACATCACCAAGGACGAAGCCAGGGAGTTCACGCATATCGTGCGCCGCGTTGCCGCGCTCCTGCTGCTGGAGTCGAAGTTGGACAAGAACTACGCCGCCATCAAGGCGAGCTGCCATCCCTGGAGCGCGGTGCCGTCCGGCACTAAAGAGGATGTATGACCGAACCGGCGCCGGTCAAACAAGCAAGAGACACCCTACTCCTAAGCCACGCCAATCCGGAAGACAATGAATTCACCTTGTGGCTTGCGCTGCAGCTCGCGAACGAGGGCTACCGCGTATGGTGCGATCTTACGAAGCTGCTGGGCGGCGAGGTGTTCTGGGACGATATCGAAGAGGTGATTAAGACCCGCGCGGTCAAGGTGCTCTATGTTCTCTCCCGGACATCGAACGCCAAGGACGGCCCGCTCAAGGAGCTGCATTTCGGGCAGGGCGTAGCCAAGAAGGAAAAACTGAAAGACTTCGTCATCCCGCTGCGCATCGACGATCTGCCGCACGGTGATACCACTATCGAAATCACCCGCATCAATACCGTGCCGTGCGTGCCATCCTGGGGCGCCGGGCTTGCCAAGCTCCTGGAAAAACTGGAGGAAGACGGCGTTCCCAAGGACCCGAAATTCAACCGGACGGCGGTGAACGAGTGGTGGCGCACGCAGTTCAGCGCGGAGCAGGGATTGCGTAAGGAGCCCGAGGAGTACCTCTCCAATTGGTTTCCGATTACGTTGCCCTCGCATATTTATTTCCACTCGCTCTCGCGAAAAAGCATTGGCAAGCTGGAGGTGCCCCCGACGCTTCCGTATCCGGCAGTTGAGGACGGGATGTTTCTGATCACATTTGCGGAAGCTACGGACTTCGACGGAAAACTTGGCCCGGAAATGTACATCGTCAAGGCGGGCGATCCGCTCGGAGTAGCGGGCCTGCTGGTGGAACCCAAATCCACCTTTGGGAAGCATCTTTTCCAGCTTCTGCGCCTCGCCTGGGAACAGATGCTCGCCGAGCGCAAGCTTCCTGTGTATGAACTGGCCAACAACGCCAAATGCTTTTACTTTCCCAAAGACCGCGTGCCCAACGACAAGGTGTTCTTCACCGGTGTGGACGGTGAGAGAACCTATCGCGCGATGGTCGGCTTCAGCACGCGGACGAACCCCACGACCGGCGCGAGCGTCAAGCGGCTCTGGCATTATGCAGTTCAGGCACGGCCGCTTGTTCATCCCACGCTCGCGTATATTTTCAAATCGCATGTCCTGTTTACGAACGACGGAGCCACGATCTGGGAGAGCAAGAAGAAGCTGGCCTCCGCCAGGCGCAGCCAGTGCAAGTCCTGGTGGAACGATGAATGGCGCGACCGCACGCTTGCCGCCGCAACCTATCTGTGCGACGGTGCGGATAAGATCACGGTGCAGCTCGGAAGCAGAGCCGCGCTGTCAATGCCTTCCACTCCATTGCGGTTTTGTAGCCCGGTGTCGTACACGGATCCGCAGCTCCTAAAATACAAGGAAGACGCGGAAACCGCCGATGACTACGGGCGGGACTCCCGGGATGACGACGCCTTTGAAGACGACGCATCGGGCGGAGGAGGAGGAGAATGAAAGACCTCATCTACATTCCGGAGCCGCGTTTGTTGTTCAGGCACGATCAGGCGATGGAGGACCCGCGCGACGGCCTGACATTGTATGGACCACTTGACGAAAGTAAGCCTTACGGAATCAAGGCGGGCGTCATCGGCACGGAAACCGGCATTAAGTGCTTTGAGCGCTGGGTCGAATGGGCGCAGCGCCCCGTGTTTAACGCGTCTGCGCTCCTGGGGCGTCCGCCGTTTCCCGGCTTCGAGACCGTGTTCCGCTCGCGCTGGAATACCAAACCCCTGCTTACGCTGACTGTAACGGACGCTCAGATCGACGAATTCCTCTACCTCGACGAGCCACACCAGCGCGTGTATGGAACCGTAGGCGTGTTTTCCAAGCGCATCCTTGAGGCAATCCGCGAGGAGACGGAGAAGCCGGAGTTGTGGTTTGTCGTGGTGCCCGACCGCGTATGGAAGTATTGCCGCCCCAATTCCATTGTCGAGCCCGAGGTGCGCCAACAGGCCCTGAGAGCCTTCAAGCAGGCCCGCCAGGCGAAGACTTTTTACGAAACGCGATCTCTTTTCTCGGAGATGGACCGCGAGGCCGAACCCTATGTCTACGAAGAACAGTTCCATAATCAGCTTAAGGCCAGGCTCCTTGACGACATGGTACTCACGCAAATCGTCAAGGAGAGCACGCTGTCTAATATTCGCAAGCCCACCGATAGTGACTTTGACGCCCGCGCTGCCGCGCGCCAATCAGAAATTGCCTGGAATCTCTGCACCACCATCTTCTACAAGGTAGGCGGGCGTCCCTGGAAAGTGGCGGAAATCCGGGACGGCGTCTGCTATGTCGGTCTCGTGTTCAAGAAGGACGAGACTACCGGAACGTCGAGAAACGCATGTTGTGCTGCGCAAATGTTTCTCGATTCCGGGGACGGCGTAGTTTTCAAGGGAGCGCTCGGTCCCTGGTATAACGACGAGACGGGCGACTTTCATTTGAGCTACGAGGCGGCGAAGGCGCTGGGGGATCTGGCCATCAAGTCCTACACCAAGAAAGCTGGCGGGCCGCCCAAGGAAATGTTCATCCACGGAAAGGTGCGTTTTGAGCTGAATGAATGGCAGGGATTCAAGGATGCTGCCGGTACTGCAACGAGCATGGTCGGCGTTCGCATCCGGGAGGAACGGGATCTGAAGCTCTACCGCAAAGGGCAGAATCCGGTGCTGCGCGGGCTGGCAAACATCCGAGGCGAGCGCAGCGCCCATCTCTGGACGCGCGGCTGGACGCCGCGCATTCAAACCTACCCAGGACGGGAGGTTCCCAATCCGCTGATCATTGACGTTAATAAAGGTGAAGCCGACATCAACGTGGTGCTGAAGGACATTCTTGCCCTCACCAAACTCAATTACAACACCTGCATTTTCGGCGACGGAATGCCGATAACGCTGAAATTCGCAGACGCGGTAGGCGAAATACTGACAGCCGGTCCCATCAAGGACGTTCCTCCACTGCCTTTCGGCCACTACATCTGACCTTCCTCTCACGTGCTAGGCGGCTTCCACACCGACAGATCGACTCGGAGCTGCTCAATCATGTCTGTTGGGAGATCGACCACTCCAGTCTCCTCGGTTTCTTCGCCAATATCCTCGTCATCAGTTCCAACTCCCAATTTCTCCCTTCGCCGATGTTCAGAAACTACATGCTCCGGGTCGATGCGCCCTTCCACCCGCATTTCCCCTCCAAGCGTCACTTCAAATAGTTGCGCGCGTCGATAAAGTTCCTCGAACATCCGTTCGTCGTAAGTGGCAGCCAAGTATGGAACGGCGATCTCAAGTCTCGGTCCTTTCCCATCTGCTGCTCCCATGCGCTCACGCTCAACCTTGCTGCCGATTCGATCAACGCGCCCAGTGCGTTGCTCAATCGTCGCAGGATTCCAGCATAAGTCGTGATGGATAACATGCCGACATTCGCGGTGCAGGTCGATCCCTTCCTGTCCAACCGAAGTAGAAACGAGGATTTCTGGTCGGTACGGCGTGTTGAATCCGAGAAAATATCGGTCGCGGGTCTGAGTGTCACCCTTTACAAGCTGTACCACGTTGCGATTTTCAGCTCCAGCGTGGTAGCCCAATAACAAAGCGTGATTTTTCTTGGCACGAACGAGGGTCTCCAAGTAGGCATGAACGCGATCACGCAGCGATTCAAGATGACCGTCGAGCGGCTTGACATATCGTTCTGACAGGTAGTCAGCCCAGCGCTCCGCTTGCTCTTTTTCGACATCGGCCAGGTAGCGTAGCAGAAACTCTTCGGCCATGAGAATACGGCGGAATACCTGCCCCGCAACCGCCCGAGTTTCCAAATCAAACTCTGCCAACAGCCCTTGGTGATGCTCAGCTAGCAGTGGCTGACGCTTTTCGGAGGCAGCGATCAGTCCCTGCCGGAAGTATGGAGCGACGATCTCCCCAATTGCGTCCTCACGCAGCCGTCGCACCCACGAATCGGCGGCATTTTTCAGTGCCCCCTTAGTCTCTCCAGTCTGGGCACGAACGTCCGTTTCCTCCGCTTCGAGTGGGTCACGGGCCTGTTCACGTGCTTCGGGGTCTGAAGTTCGCTTGGCGCGACTGGCGCGTTCGCTGCGGGACAACGGTTCCCGTGCTTCGAGCCAAGCCGGGTCAACCATTCGCTCTTCAAGTTCAGGACAACTCTTGAGGACTACTCCCAACCATTCTTCTCCCTCTGGGAACTCCTGCCACCATTTGACCGAAACTTGCTCCGTCGCTGCGATGATGCGCCTTCGGTCGGGCTTGTCAGAATCCGCATACTCTCCTTGTGCCACCATCAATTCCCCAATCTGTCGGAGATGATCGACGGTCAAAGCGACCTGCGGAGGGACGCTGACACTTTCGCTGAGCAACGGATGGTCCTGAATCAGTGAGAAGAGTGCCTCACGCCGATTGAAGAATCGTCGCCGAAAGTTATCGAAAGCCGTGGCACCCCCAAAAACGCGCTCGCGAATCTCGCCGAGGTACTTGTCGATTGCCACCTCAACCTGATCGCGAATGGCCTCGGCGGTTTTGGTGTAGACACAAAACACCAGCGACTTTTGGCCCCGCTTGAAGAACTCCAATGCGCGACCCACAGTTGCTTTGACTTTGCGATGTTCGGCGTCAGGATCGTGGCGCTGAGTTCGTTTTCCGATCATTTCTTCAAGGACACTCCGATACTCTCGGAGACGCGGATTTTGAGCCTGAGCGAGTTTTCTCCACACCGCTGACGTTTCGACAAGGTGCCTGTAGCTTCCCGTTAATTCAGCTCCCAAGCTGGGCAGCCCTCGCTCCTCCTTCGCCAGCGCGATGGCCCGCATCATAAGGTATTGTGCGAGTTCGTCGTTTCCCCGCACTTCCATTCCGGGGGACCAGCTAAAGTTCGGGCTACCGTGGTTACTCGCGAGGGTCGCTTGATTTCCCACGAAGTGCCCCCGATAACCGCGAGCATGTTGGTGGCGAATAACGAAGGGACGTAGATGACGCTGGAGTTCAGAATTCCGTTGTTTGAGATCGAGAGCGGCAACGAGGGCATGGGCAACCCGTGGCGGACGTATCTCAGCGGCTAGAACTTTCGGCTCGGGGCGCTCTGCGCTCATAACAGCGTTCCACGTTTCAGATATGACTTCCTGATCGGCAGGTCGGAGTCTTTTCCATTTCTTGCGAAATTCCTCGCCCGAGTTACGCGCGGCCTTCATTGTCACGCCGAGATTCGATTCAGCCTGGTCAAGCGCATCGGACCGCTCCTGTGTCAACGCCAGGACGTTGCGAAGCTTCAACAAACTCAAGAGTTCGTCATGTCGTAATTGGAATGGCGTAGCCGACAAGCCTAGCAACCGGCAGATTCTCCCTTTTAAGATCGCCTCAAAATGGCGTCTGGACTGAACGTACTCATTCTTAAGTCCGTGGATTTCGTCGATGATGACCAGCGGCAGCAAAGGCCAGTCGGACACGAGCGCGTACCGTGCCAAGTCGTCGAGGACGCCCGAGAGCGTGCCCTCATCGGTTCCGCTGAGTGCCGTTGCTGCGCGACCCACTAGTTTAGGGTGCTCTTGGAGCGCCCGAGAAAATGCTCGCTGCAAATCAGGCGAATGCGAGTCATCCCACAAATGGCCCGAGCTACGAAGATCCAGCAACTCGTTCAGATCAGGGATGCCAAAGTTGTCGAACACGCGACCCTTGCGGCACCAGTACCGGCGAGTCTCAGTTGGAGTCGAAAGGTGACCAAAGAGTGATGCTAAGCTGCGTCGTCGCCATAAGTCGCGGTCATGCAGGGCTGCTCCAAGAGCACTAAGTTTGGCAATCAGCAACATTGGCTTGCTGCGGGTAGCATCACGCATCTGCGCAGAAAGGTTGATCACATTGCCAGACTTGCTGTTGTTGTCTAAAGGGCTGCGGATCTGAAGCCACTCCAGGCCGCCGTCATTTACGGTGCAATCCTTCTTGAAGGCTTCTGCTTCGCGCATCCACTTGTTGAACAAAGCATCGTTCGTTGGAGTCAGGACAAGTATCACAGGCTTATTCGAGGGCAACCCATCCGGCGTTTCTCCGAGACGAATCGCATCCAGTATCGATATGGCGACTGCCAATGCCACATACGTCTTGCCTAAACCGACTTCGTCAGCAAGGATCATCAACTCGCGCCGTTCAGCCTCTCTCGCTCCGAGAAAGCGCCGAAGGATAGCACTCGCCGTATCCGACTGGCGCGCACAATCCTGTTCGATCTGAGCAAAGAAGTCCGCCTTGTTGCCAAAAACCTGACGCAGTGAACGACCGAGATCGATCTCCGGGGAGAGTTTCATTTGGCGTCTCCCAAGATTTGCCTCTGGTAAAGCCGAAACCCCTCTGCTTGCAGCTCCGCATGTTTCGATTTGAGGGTGTCCAGCATCCCATTGCAACTCGTGATGACAGGTTGGAAGCATTCCCGTAGTTCGGAATCGTTGACGCCAGATCGACACCGGAGCAGAGCTGCAACAATCTCTGTCAACTGGAACCCCACAGCAGTCGGGGTCTTCGCCGGTTCATACGAGGATGGCGTTTGTGTCAGGCTTGCGTAGGCACGCTCCGCTAGTTCCAGCGGGCTCGTGGGGCCACGCAATGCTGCGTCGAGCGACGTGCGCGAATAGCATGCACGCCGGATTTCAGCTTCAATCCCTGGAATCGCCTGCACGAATCGGCGAATGAAGTACGCGAGGATTCGACTCGTATCAATCGGAACATGGGTGTCTGGCCCTTCGGAAACCTCTCCCGGGAAACCGTTTCCGTTTTCCCATTCCTCAGGTTCCCTGCCAAACAAGAAATATTCGATGAGTTCTCCTTCAGTGGCTTTACGCCCGACGAGAACAAGAGGGAGACGGGTCTTGTCGTCAAAGCGCACAGGAAAGATCGCCAAATGGCCCTCCCAACGAACTTCGACAAATACATGTGGAAGAACATGCTGACCGGTTGGATCGGCTAGGATTGGCTTTAGGCGTTCATCGCATCTTTGGCAAGCCTCCAGATCTACCGAAACACCCGGAGCCGAAAGCTGGCTCTGCTCATCTGCGCGGTAAAGAAGCCAGTATCCGGCGTCGCCCGCCCTCGCTGGCACGGGCATAAGAAGAACGAGGTCGGCCGGAATGATCTCGCGAAAGCGAATCGTGATTACGGTTCCCGAGGCAACCACTTCCGACAGAAACCTTGGAACAAACGTATCTTCTTCGGAGAGAGGTTGGACGGTCGATGGCACAATGTCGGCGCAAACTTCGATAGGGGGGCCTGCAAAGACCAACAACGCAGACACCACCTTCCTCTGGCGGGGCGTGAGCCGATAAACGAACCCCGCTTCAAAGTTAGAAGGGCCGCCGAGCCCAAGACCTCGTCGCGTACAATTCGACGAGCCTACATAGAGCACGCTCCCTTGCGTCCCATCGACCAGAATCATCTTGGCGTGCAATGATCGCTGACGTTCTGTCCCGTTGCGATTCCCGTCTTCCAGACGTGTCGCAAATCCCTTCTCCTCTAACTCATCACCGATGTCATCAGTCGTTTGGACGGAAGGTTGAAGCTCTGCATCCGGCAGGGCTGCTCGAAGACAAAGTCGGCTGCCTAGCCGATTCTTTAGATCAACCGCCAAGCTGCTGTCGAAGACGGGCAGCCATTTCTTGCCATCTGCTGATCTCTCGCCGCAACAGACCATCTCCAAATTGGCTGGCGAGCCAAGCTGTTGGAACAGATGAAACATCGCCTCGGGGGCGGTACTGCCTTCAGCCCAGAACGGAGAGACCACTGTCACAGTCTCAGGACCTTTGTTCGACAGAGCTGTCCACGCGTCTCGGATTGCGGGAACAACATCGTTTGCGGCCACCAGGGCTACTGGATCATCAGGTTCTAGTGTTCCGTTTGGAAGAAGAGCGGCCTGGGCTCCAAATCTTGCCAACTGACGCGAAAGTTGCGGAACTTGCGATTCCGTGCCGATCTGCCGAACGAGCCGGATAGCAGTCGTCAGTAGGGTACGCGGTGGCGTAATCCTCCCGCCATAATCCAGGGACGCGATGCACTCGTAGTTGTGGCGGAATCCCTGTCGGGTCAGATTCGCCGATCCGACAATGAGGCGTATTCGACGATCTGGTGGTGCGCCAACGGCGCGGTCTTCACGCACCCACATCAGAAGCGAGATTTTGGAGTGCAGCTTCCGGGCAACGACAGGGATGGCGTCAATTCTAGGGGAGAGGCGAGCTAGCCGATCACACCCTCCGAGGTCGTATAGCACGGACACTTCCGCCTTTTGAAGCTTTCGCTCCAATTCCGAGCGAAACGCCCTCATACGGCTCACAGATGAACGAACGCCAAACGCAGCGGCCAGGAGTTCTTCTTCAAAGAACTCGAAATCGACCTGGTAGGTTGTCGCAACCAGCGATTCGAGGACAAATCCTTCACCCGGCGGCAAGTAGTAGTCGATGAGGCGGAAGCTTCTCTCCATGCGTCATCCGCGCCTTATCGTCAGCTGCTTTTGGGCGATTGCATCATTCTCGCGGAGCATATAGACAAACTGCTCCAACCGATACGGGTGCGTCAGCGACATGCCAGTGGCCAGGTTTGGCCGGTCATTGCGTTGGAAACGCGGGGAAGGGCGCAACAACGTGGCGCTGTCATAACTTATCCAGTCCCGCTTCGGCATCCCTCCATCCACTTTGCCTGACTGGACTCGATGATGGCGATCCAGCAACGTAGTCACGAGTTCGCGCTCAGATCGGCAGCGGTCTACCTCAAAGCAGCATCCAGCCAAACCCTCGACGGCATCGCGGACATGGCCTCTCTCGCAGCGTTCGCGGAACGCCCGAAGGTTTTTGGCTGTTTCTCGACAGCGGTCGCCAGCTTTGCGGAAGTCGCTGTCAACGACCAGATCTGCGACCGGCCTGCCTGCGTTCTGAGTTCCCCACCATAAAAGCGTCTCAAACACTGCAAGGATCGCCTCGTGGAACTGTTCTGTTACCACGATGGCGTCGATGACGACAGGAAGACCAAGTTCGACGGCCCGTGGCACAGTTACGAGATTCTTACGCAGGCGCTCCAAACTAGCGGTTACCCAGGCATCAGGAATCTTATCCACCATCATTGCAAGTGCACGGCGTACACATTCGCGGCGATCATCGGCTGTCAGGGCTTCTCCCAGTTGCTCGCGTTCTTGCCGACCGGCTGCTTGCAAATGGCATTCCTCGCTCCACAGGATGAGTTCGTCCAGTGGGAGGGAGACGCGATGAGCGCTTTCTGGATCGGCGAATCTCTCTTTGTCCCTGCTTGCCAGCGGCAATTCAGGAAAGAGGTTGGCGAGTTCTTGACCTTCATCGGCCAAAGACCCTGTATCGGCGTGAACGAGTTGTCCCCCTACCAACGTGGTCCAATAGGTTCCGACCGCGCCAGTGCGGGATTGGAACTTCAGGAGCGGGAAGTCACAGTTCACATTCTTCCCACTATCCGCAAAGTAGTGATAGCTCTTCTCGGCATACGTGATGCCGCGCACACCGTCCGCCGCGCCTCCGTGGCCAGATTCACGAGCCGCGACGCAGGCCAGAGCCCATAAGCGTTCAAAGGGCTCCAGCGCCTTTCGCCGTTGCGCCAGGCCCGATGCCCCCGGCAAAAGCTGTCGGTGTTTTTCCGCATTTGCGAGTGCCGCGCACATCATGGAAAGGTAGCGTGAATGCGTGGTGATGGTCGTCACGCCCGGCAACAATAGGTCTGCAAGTGTTCCGTAAGTCTGAAGCGCGCCGAGCGGATCAATGCTGCCTGAACTTCCGCCCAATGGATCATATGCGCTCAAGATTGGCAGCATCGCTTCGCACCTTCGCTTTTGTGAATGATAACGTCTTTATCATTTCCACATGACAGTGGGACATTGTATCGCTACGACGGTTTTGCATTGGTCCTTGCGAGGAATTGGGTCGTGGGATTTGCGGATAACTTGAAGGTTGCGGGAATCGAACGATGAATCACATTTACGGTTCGCCTAGCTACCGCCTTACTCCCAGATCGTCCGCGTCAGTCTAGAGACCGTGGAGATACTTCGCTCCTTGCCGTCTCTAGGTTTTGAGTAGGATTTCCTGGGCCGCGCGAGCCGCGTGTACAAATGGCGTAACTCATTGCTTATCAATGGGGAATTAGACCAAAGTGGTGTACGCCTTGGCTGTGGAAGATAGTACAATTCGCCCCGGCAGAGTTGCTGGAATCTTGCGAGCACTTTGAGCGGTCCCTTGCCTCCTGTGAGTTCAGCAAGCCGGGGGCAGGTTCGGCATCGAGGAATAATGCCACAGCCATTCGATACTCTTATAAAAGGCGAGTTCTTCACAGGGGCAATGCCGGAAGCAGTCTTCTGGGGGCGGATAGCCCTGACAATTGGCCTTGCCGGCTTGGGGGCTAGCTTCTTGCTTGCACTGGCAAACGTTCGCGATCGGATTTCGCTTGGACGCGGCAGTGATACTCCAAGTCAGTATCGCCCGCCCAAATGGGGACCGCTTGACCGATCGCTGGGCGAGTTTTTCGGGGACCCGGCGCACACGGCTCCCCTTAGTCCAGACGCAGCGGCCGAGTACATCATCGGGCGTCTTGAAGCCACCCGAGACATGACGCAGTCTGCTATCCGCTATTTCTCGTACGCACCGCTGCTGTGCGGGCTTATGGGAACCATATTTGCACTCCGAGCACTTTTGGTCGTTCAAGGCAATACATTGCAGCAGATCCAGCCGCACCTAGCGGGAGTATTCGCGGGGACTCTTGCGGGCATTCTCGGTTCTCTGCTGGCGGCGGTGGGCGGCCTAGTGCTCGATTGGACCTCACTCTCGACCGTGAATCGTGCTCAGGATTTCATCCATCGACATATTCTTCCTACGCTCCCGGAGCGACGCATTGCCGTTCGTATCGAAGACGCCGTTCTTGTGCTAATCGCAGAGAAGGCGCAGGCGGTTGCTGACAGTTTCAGGGATTCGATGCAGCCGGTCGCCACACAAATGGAGGACATCGCCGAACGCTGCGGAAAATCCGCGGAGGCCGCAACAACGGCGCTGTCTGAGGCGGCGAGGGCCGTGCGGGAGGCGGGCGACTTGGAGCTTGCCTCACGCAATTTCAAGTCCGGGGCTCACATGATTGACAGCTCGGCGGAGCAGCTCTCCGACGCCACGAAACAGACGGCCGAAGTGATCCTGCGCGTCGGTGAAATACGGCAATCTCTTACGGATCTCCTCGGTCGTATTCAGGAAACCTCCGAGAACCTGAGTGGTGCAAGCACGCGATTAGCAGTGGAGTTGGCGTCCCGGATGATGGAGCTGCACGCGCAAGGCGAAAAGCTTCAAGCTAGCGCAGGCGTCCTGCATCCGGCTATACAAAGTCTGTCGGCAGAACTCGTTCGGCGTGCTGGCGCGGACTCGGCACACCTTGAGCTCATCAGGGGCCACGTCGAAACAAGTAGCCGCACTTTTACAACGGTGACTGAGATTCTGAAAGGGTCCTCAGATGATTTGAAAACTGTTCCGACGCAAATCGAAGCGATTGGTGGGTCGATTGCCGACGGGATGAGACAAGGTGTCGCGACGGGAATGGACCTCGTCGCGGACAACATCGCAAAGCGACTGGATAACTTGGTGGCGATTTTGGAGCGGAGCATCGGAGCACTTTCCAAGGCTATCAGCGAAACAAACCCGCGAGTCGATGCAGATAGTCCGATAGGTTCTCCAGAACTAGTTACGAGCATTCGCGAGGTGGTGGTGGAAATAAGGAAAACGTCTGGCGAGTCCCGACGGCTCGCGGATGCCCTTCAGCAGGTCCAATCGAGCTACGGTGACAATTCCGCCAAGAAGAGCGATGGGTTTTTCCGGCGGTTGTTTGGGGACAGGTAAAGACGAATGGCGAGGCGACGTGGAGGTCAAAGGTTCCATTATGACGTTTGGCCCGTCATAGCCGATGCCTTTCTTGCTCTATTGGCGGTGGTCGTTGTGATGGCATCCGGTCGGCAGCCTGTCGATACTGAAGTTGACAAACTAAAGAGCGAAATACTCGACAAATCGCATCACGAATACGCTGGTTTGTTGGCGGACGTCGAAATTGGGACTAAGTGGGCGCGATTTGTTCTAACTGAAGAGAGCTTGTCGTTTCCAAAATGTGAGTGGACGCTCCCCACAGGGAAGCAAGAACAAATACACACATTATTTCAGTGGATTGGTCAGCGTCGTAGCCTCTTGCGACAGATTAGAATTGAGGGTCACGCTGATCGACAATGGTCGGGGGTGGGTTGCGGGGATGTAGGGCCGTACTTAGACAACCTCCAGCTTTCTCAGAACCGAGCGCGGGCTGTTTACAACGTCCTGCTGGGATTTACGCCTGAGACGCGTGTCGGCTTGCAGGAACTTCTGAATGATGAGGGCAACTCTCCTGCTGCACCTGATGGGCTGGAATATTTAAGGAACCTCGCGAAACGTGGATGCTTAGAAGTGGCTGGTTACGGCGATCGTCATCCGCGCGATAAATCCGATCCGGACTCACCAAAGAATCGTCGAGTGGAAATCGTGATCGAATTTCGAGAACCGGTCGGTTCGCAGTCGTCTGCAGTGGCAGACTCTGGTACCTGCGAGGCGTCCCAATGACAGGGGGAAACCCGGAACCAAATCATGAACGCCAGGAACGCACAGAGATCGCCCGCAATCGTATTCGACAGATCTTTCGTTTTCTGAAGGACTTCAATGGTCTCCGCAATCCCATTAAACGTCAGATCTCGGAACAGCCTTGGGTTCTATGGATTCACGATCTGCCAAGCCATCCTTGTCTGTGGCTGCGGGGCCGAGACTCTGGAGATGACAAAACGAGCACCGATGACGAGGATTCGGGTGAATTGCTCCTTCGCGTCCGTCGGGCGGAGGTGCCTAGGCCGCCGGCTCTGCCCAGTATATTGAATGGATGGCTCCCGAGTAATTATAAGGACCCTAGTGTAGCCGTCATCGAGCCTCTATCGGAACGCCAGACAGGAGGTCGAGACGGGACAGAGGTCGAGAAGTTTGATGCTACGCAAGAGCGGGTCCACGTTTTTGAGCAGTGGAGGATGGAACGCGATCATTGGGTTGCAGAAGCCCTGCCTGCACAAAGAGCCCTGCAGGTTTTTAATCGAATCTACGAGCTTCAGGGGCGACTCGAACGTGAGGGTGAGTCCGTTCAGCTAGTACTTGGACAGGGGATTCTCATTTGGCGGCAGAACGAGGGCGATATCCGGCACCCGATCGTTATTCAGAGGCTTCAGCTTTCATTTGACCCTTTTACTCCCGAGTTCAAAATTATTGAGACAGCACAACCGCCAGAACTGCTGCGACCCTTGTTGTCTGTAAGCCAAGATGTGGCCGCTCAAACGATTCAACAAGCCGATGAAGAATTTTCCGCCCAAGATCTAGATCTACTTGAGATCGACAAAATAGAGGGTCCGCTGCGTCGAGTTGCTTCGGCTCTTCATTCGGAGGGACGGTTCATAAAACCGGGAGAAACGGTAGAACATGCGAGCGGACCCCAGATTGTTTGCGATGCCGTGATTTACGTGCACCGAAGAGCTCAAGGGTTCGCTATCGCGCTAGACTATGTACTTGAAGACCTTCAACACCGAGACGATTTACCTCCGGGTCTTGTCCGGATTTCAGGAATCGAGCCACCCCTTCCAGAGCTAGGAACAACGAGTCACTATTCAGCATGGGAACAGCCACCCGAAATTTTGTTCACTAAAGACGCAAACGACGAACAATTCCAAATTGCCGAGCGATTGGAGCGGTACAAGAACGTTCTTGTCCAAGGACCACCCGGTACTGGCAAAACTCACACAATTGCCAATCTTATAGGCCATTTGCTGGCCGATGGCAAGAGAGTCCTCATCACCGCGCTCACATCGAAGGCGTTGCGCGTCCTTCGCGACAAGGTCGTCGAGCCACTGCAGACACTGTGTGTCAGCGTTTTGGATAACGAGACCGAGAGCAGAAAGCAACTTGAGGCTTCCGTGGACGCAATGGTTGCGCGTCTTACCTCTGATGATCCAGCAAAGCTGGATCAAGAGGGAGATCGACTGGAAGCGGACCGGGGCCGATTGATATCTGAGTTGTCAGCACTGCAACGCGCTCTTATTGACGCACGTCAGGATGAATATCGCGATTTAATTGTCGACGGAATGCGGACGCCTCCATCGGTCGCGGCACGATTTGTCGCCGAAACAACGCAACAAAACGGCTGGATTCCAGGCCCTATCGAACCCGGAGTTGCGGCACCGTTATCGGATGAGGAAGTCGCCGTGATGTACGGCACGAATGCCCGTATCAGTGCCGACATTGAAATCGAATTGAGTCGCTGGCGACCGGCTCCCGGAGACGCGGTCGGAGCAGAAGAGTTTGCCGGTGAGTCTGAGCGGTGGCGAATGCTCCAAGAATCAGATAAGGCAGCTGGAGCAGGCCTGTGGAGTGAAACCCTTTACGAAGCAACCTCAGACGAACTTACCTTGATCAAGGAAAGGATTCGTGACTCGGTCGATCTGCTGACTAATGCCGCCGGATGGAAACTTGATGCCGTAGGTGCAGGGTTAAAAGGGAGTAGCGAAGCTATAGCTCCATGGGAGGAGTTGGCCCAGAGGCTTGAGAAACTCCATTCGCAGTCCCAATCTTCTCTTGGCCTTCTTCTCGATTGTCGATGCGCTCTCGGTGCCGATGTTTCTGCCGGGAGTCAGCGCATTGTCGCAGGGGAGATCCGTGCCTTTGTGGAAGGGGGCGGGAAACTGAATGCATTCCGGCTCATGGCGAAACCTGCCTGGCGGAAGTTCATTGGGAGTTCAAGGGTAAATGACGCGCAGCCGCAAAACGCAATTCACTTTCAGGCTCTGGAAGTATTCGCTTCTCTGCAAGAAACTCGGTATTCCATGGGTACGAGGTGGGCTAACCAAATAGAACGCCGACAAGGAACTCGCTGGGAGGACTTTGGTAGCAAACCCGAGGAAGGTGCCGTTCTTTCCCTTCCCACAATACGCGCATTGCTGTCTTGGCATTCCCAGGCGTTGCAGCCCCTTGTCAAGGCTCTTCAGAATGCCGGCTTTAAGTGGGATGATTTTATCAATGCACAAGAGGTTCAACCCGGCGAACATATGGAGTTACGACGCCTTGTCAATGCGGTCATTGGTCCCCTCCCAGGAATAGTCGCCGCACGGATCAATTTTCTTGAGTTAAAAGAGCTTGATCGTAAGTTCCATCGATGGAATCGCGCGCTTTTTTCGCCAAACGCAAACCTTCTTCCAGCGTCAGCCGTCCTCGATTTGAGGGTAGCCGTCAGCAACAAGGACTATCGTGCATACGACCTTGCATATCGCCGACTCGCCGATCTGCATGTACTGGGTCCGACTTTTCAACGCCGTCGAGAGTTGATAGGACGGCTTGGTATCGCGGCTCCTGCCTGGGCAGCGGTGATTCAGAACAGAACCGGGCGCCATGACGGATCTGAAGGACCGGGATCAACGAAAGAGGGTTGGAGATGGCTGCAGTTCGTCGAAGAACTCGATCGCCGGGCGAGAGTGTCGATTTCAGACATTCAGAACAGAATACATGATCTTAATTCGCAACTGCGTCGAACTACAGCCCGACTAATTGAAGTTCGGTCGTGGTCGGCGCAATGCAAACGTGTGTGCCTTGAGGAACGTCAGGCACTTCAAGGGTGGAAAGATATTAACCGCAGAATCGGACGAGGGACTGGTCAGCGAGCGCCCGGACTTCGTGTTCAGGCAAGACGGACGCTAGCCAAGGCGCGCAATGCTGTTCCGGTTTGGATTATGCCTCTCGCTCGTGTTGCGGAAACATTTGACCCACGGACAACGCGCTTTGATGTAGTCATCGTTGACGAGGCTAGTCAGTGCGACGTGATGGGTTTGCTTCCGCTTTATCTCGCTGAACGCGCAGTGGTCGTGGGGGATCACGAGCAAGTGAGCCCTCTTGCAATTGGGCAAGAACTTACGGAGGTTGAAAATCTCATTTCCCAACACCTAACCGGCATACCCAACAATATTCTCTACGATGGCAAGATGTCTCTGTACGACTTAGCAAGGCAATCATTTGGCGGGTTGATCCGGCTGTTGGAACATTTTCGCTGCGTCCCAGAGATTATTTCCTTCAGCAATGCGCTCAGCTACAACGGCGATATCAAGCCTCTTCGTGATTCGACCAGTACCCTTCTGGCCCCTGCCGTCATTCCACACTGCGTCGAAGGCGTTCGGAATAATGGGAAAATCAACATCGAAGAGGCAAGAGCAGTCGCTTCGCTTATTCAAGCCGCGATAGAACAACCCGAATACGAAGGAGAGACGTTTGGAGCAGTTTCACTCTTGGGCGAAGAGCAAGCGATCGAAATCGAAAAGTTAGTACGGCAGATCTCGACTCCGCATGAGCTCGCCGCAGTTAAGTTCCTTTGCGGGACTGCTGCTCAATTCCAAGGTGATGAACGAGATGTGATTTTCATTTCAATGGTTGATTCACCTGCAGACGGACCGCTCCGGATGCGGCAAGAGGATCTTTTTCGACAACGGTTCAATGTCGCTGCCAGCCGACCCAAGGATCAGTTGTGGGTCGTGCACTCTCTGGACCGTCAGCGTGATCTTCAGCCTGGAGATCTTAGGCGGCGATTGATCGAACATGCCGAGAATCCCGGCGCCTTAATTAAGCAGCAATTATTGTTAGAGGGCCGCACTGAATCGGAATTCGAGAAGCTCGTCTTAAAGAGACTTCTGGCTGCAGGATTCCGTGTTCGACCTCAATGGGTGGTCGGTCATTATCGTATCGATCTTGTAGTTGAAAGCAGTGGCGGTCGGCTCGCGGTTGAATGCGATGGCGACCGCTTTCACCCGATCGAACAAGTGGCAGATGATATGGCGCGTCAAGCTGTGCTTGAACGGATCGGTTGGCGCTTCGTGCGCATCCGAGGGAGTCAATTCTTCCGGGATTCCGATTCTGCGATGAAGCCCGTTTTCCAGGCTTTATCCGAACGTGGCATTCTCCCGGAAAACACGGTCGAACCCACGGTGAGAACCCAGAGCGGGACCGATCTTGTGGATCGCGTCAAAAGGCGGGCAGCTGAGATTTTGCAAGAGATGGACCGCAGAACGGAAGATGGTAAACCAACATAATGTCCCATGTCGGGGTAGTTCTCTAAAATATAAGGCCGGTTACGGGGATGACACTACACGCTTTCAACCAGCGCATTCTTGCAGAGGATCTCGTTCGCGTGCGCCGACCGGATGACCGGGAGCGCTATGCGGCTGCGCAGCGCCAAGCGCGGATTGATCCAAACCCTCACCAGATTGACGCCGTAATCTTCGCGCTTCGACGCCTTCGCGAAGGTGGTTGCATTCTTGCGGACGAGGTTGGCCTGGGAAAGACGATTGAGGCTGGCTTGGTTATTGCCCAACGCCGCGCGGAGGGTGCGCAGCGTATCCTTCTGATCGTGCCCAAGTCACTCATCGGTCAGTGGCAGGGCGAGCTCTTAAATCTATTCGGTATCCAGGCAAGTGAGAACGAGGGAAGCTTCTTTGCGCCAGGCGTGTATCTGGTCGGCCGCGAATTCGCGGGCAGCGAGCGCGGTGCGACGCCACTCGGTGCCGTCCCGCCCTTCGATCTCGCCGTTATCGACGAAGCACACGAGATCTTCGCTGGATTGCACAAGAGATACGATCGTGACGGGATTTACGACGAGAGTTCGGATGAAGCTCTGATGGCGCACCGTGTCCGTGGTTTTCTGCGCTCTACGCCAGTCCTGCTGCTCACGGCGACGCCGATGCAGAACTCGCTCGCCGAACTTTGGGGCTTAGTCCAATATGTCGAGCCAACAGGTACGCTTCTCGGTGACATCGCGACGTTCCGCAAAGTGTTCTGCTCCGAGGACGATCGAACGCTGGTCCCTGGCCAGGAGCATGAGCTCAAAAGACGTCTCGCGATGGTTCAACGGAGGACTCTACGCCGTCAGGCCCAGGAGTTTCTAGATCGGCCTTTCACGCAACGTCGCTGCCGATTGTACGAATATGCGATGAGCGACGCTGAACGATCACTCTACGACGATGTGACCGAGTACCTTCTTGAACCGTCCCTCTACGCATTCGCCGGCCGGCAACGTAGGCTTCTGCTGATTGGATTTCACCGGCGGATGGCCTCATCAATCGACGCCTTGGCTGCGAGTCTTGAGAATGTCGCCACCCGTCTGCGTCGCCTCCAATCGGGGGTAGGTTCCGACGACACTGTGAGCAGCGTTCTCGGTGACCTTGAGGACGAGGAGGAAATCGACGAATCTTCCGAAGAACCAACCCCGCGGATTGATAGTGCAACCCTCACGGCCGAGCTGGTCCGCGTTGAGGATTTCGTTGCCCGCGCGCGGTCGCTTCCAAACGACGCCAAGGCACGCTCTTTTCAGGATGCAATCAAGGTGGTGCTGGATCTGGGACGTGACGGGCATGGCAGCGGAAAAGCCGTTGTTTTTACTGAGTCGATTACGACGCAGGAATACTTGCGGCGTCTGCTTCTCGATATCGGCCTTCAGGACGACGACATCACCCTCTTCCGCGGCGTCAACGATCACGAACGTGCCCAGCAAGCGCTCGCGCGGTGGAAACAGGAAGAAGGCGCGCGGTTTCCATCGGGCCTGAGGCCAAGTCGCGAAGTTGCTGTGCGCCTTGCGCTCGTACACGAATTTCGTACGCGTTCGAAGGTCCTTGTGTGCACCGAGGCGGGCGCAAAAGGTTTGAACCTACAATTTTGCGAGACTGTTATCAATTACGACCTGCCGTGGAACCCGCAGCGCATCGAACAGCGCATCGGGCGCTGCCATCGGTACAGCCAGCAGCGCGATGTCACAGTGGTCAATTTCATCGCTCGGGACAATGAGGCGCATCGGCTTACTTTCGAGATACTGAGCCAAAAGCTGGACCTGTTCGGCAGAGTCCTTGATGCGTCCGACCACGTTTTGCATGAGCCCCGGACGGACACTCCCGAGCTTTTGGTGGCGGCGCTATCAGTCGAATTTGAGAGCGATCTACGGAGCATCTACAGCCGCTCCCGCACGCTCGACGAAGTCACGCGCGAGATTGCCGCGCTGCGCGACAAGATTTCGGAGCGCAGGGAGGCTTTCGAGAAGGAATACGAGCGGACTTCCCAGATTATCGAGTCGCGGTTTGACGAGAACGTGCGCAGAGTGTTCAAACGCCTACGGGAGGACTTGCCGCGCAGTCTTGCGGATCTTGATAGGGACATCGCCGACCTGGTGGATGGATACCTCTCCGCCCGTGCCGTTAAGTATCGACGTTTCGACGAGGCTGGTCGGGTCGTTTTCGAACTCGCGCCTGGCTCCTCATTACCCGTTGAGGTAGGGGACGGACGGCGCTTCGCGACGGGAGACGCTAGGGCGTTAACCGAGGCCGAGGCTTTGAATCTTGTACATCCGCTGGTTCACGCCGCGATCGCGCAGGCCCGAACATGGTCAGGCGGCGACTCGGTCAAGCTGCAGCTTCCTCCAGATTCCTCGTTGGAACTCACAGCGCTGACGGGCAAGGTGGGCCTTCTTAGTGTCGTGCTGGTCGACTACCTCGGCTTCGAGCCAGTTCAGCGGCTCGTCGCGGCGGCTGTCGTCGGTGGCGCGCCGATTAATCCAGCGCTAGCGGCCAAGCTGATGCGCTTGCAGGCGACTACCAGTCCGGTATTCAAGGTTCCGATGGAGCCGCAATGGCTCGATGACGCGGTGGACGAGGCGGTGTTCGTCGATCAGCGGGAGGTCGAGAAAGGCGAGCAAAAGCATTTCGAGGAAGCCATCGGTCAGCTTGAGCGGTTCGTGGAAGACAAAATTCTGGTGTGCCGGCGTGAGCGCGCGGGCATAGCTGAAAAACTTCGAGCCGTGAAATCGCGGCGTGACGAGATTGTCGGTTCCAGTGCCCGAGATCGGGTCGAGGCGGAGATCGTCCGGCTGGCCACAAAGGACGAGAGTCTTGAGGAACGCATCGGTGCATTGGAGTCCAGGGAAGACGAGGTATATAGAAGATGGCGCGACGAATATCACGAGCTTCGATATCGGGTGCCGAGCGTGACACGGCTGTTCCATGCGACGTTCCAGATCACCGCACCCAACCCGGAGAAGTCGTGCTGAGGCTGCTGCACACTGCGGACTGGCACCTCGGGCGACGGTTTCCGTCGTTTCCAGAAGAGGGACAGAAAAAGCTGTCACGGGCACGTATGGACGTGGTCGCGACGATTCTCGACGTGGCGCGGCGCAATGCGGTCAACGCAATAGTGTGCGTCGGCGACATATTCGACGATCCTGATCCGGCTCCGGACTTTTGGGACGGGCTTGCAAGGACCTTCCAAGGGCACGCTGGAAACCATCCCCCTCTGTTTCTGATTCCCGGCAACCACGACCCCTTGACGCAAGAGTCCGTGTGGGCCGCCGGTCATCCGTTCCGATCACGCCTCCCGGCTTGGGTGCACGTCGTCGACCGTGATGACTTCATGTATGAGATTGCGCCCAATGCAGTTTTATATGCGCGCCCGTGCCGGTCGAAGGCGGGCGAGAACGATCTGGCGATGGCGCTTCCCGCGCGTGAGGCTGGCGATGACCGCCTCCGCATTGGTTGTGTTCACGGTTGCACCTTTGACATTGATGGGTATCAAACGAATTTCCCGATTCGTCGAGATGCAGGCTTGCAACGCGGCCTGGATTATCTCGCGATAGGTGACACACACTCATTCCGCGACGTTACCGAAAATTTGGCGGTGCCCACGGTTTACCCAGGCGCTCCTGAGCCCACAAGTTTCGACGATGCCGGCGCCGGTCGCGTGGCGCTTGTCGCATTATTCAGACGTGGCTTGCGCCCTCGCGTCGATGCCGAGCCTGTTGCCTTCTGGCGATGGATCGACGTGCGCTGCCGTGACATGCATGAGCTTCGCGCCTTACTGACGACCCCAGATCTCGACCGCCACGTCGTTAGACTGCATCTTGACATGACGGTTACGCTATCCGAGGAGAGCGAGGTCGAGCGGATACTACGCGACCTACGCGGGACGGACGCGACGCATGGTCGCGTTGGCGTCCTTGTGGAAGATCTGGCGAACCTGCGGTTGCAAGTCGGCTCCGGGGATGCTTTTCCGGAGGACCTCCCGCCGGTGCTCAAGGACACTGTCGCGCGACTCGACCTGCTCATCGCGGGTGCGTTGGACGAATCCGAGAAATCGCGGGCTACAAGAGCGCTGGCGCATCTTTATAAGCTGCTGCAGAGCCACGATGCGACAGGCGGTCGCGGTTTATGAGACTCCACCGCCTGACTATCAACAGTTTCGCAGCGATCGGGAACGTCGACATTGAGTTCGGTCCAGGACTTAACGTGCTGTACGGACCCAACGATCTCGGAAAATCCACGGTGGTTGCGGCAATCCGTTTGGGGTTGCTGCTTCCTCACACGTCAACGCACTGCGATCAGTACGTCGGATGGACTGGCGGTGAAGATCCGACTGTTGAGATGACGTTTGAAACCGAAGCGCAACGCATCTGGCGCGTAAGGAAACAGTTCGGCAAGGGCGGTTCTTCGCTCCTGCAGGAATCGAGGAATGGTAAGGACTTCGATGATTTGGAACGTGGGAGGAAGGTGGATGGGAAATTGCGGGAAATCCTGCGTTGGGGTATTCCCGAACCGGGTGGTACGGGTGGCGCCAAGGGACTTCCGGCAAGTTTCCTCGCGACAGCGCTCTTATCGCCGCAAGACGACGTGAGCGCCGTACTGTACAGCAGTTTGCAGGGTGATCCGACCGGTAGTGGTAAGGAACAAATCGCTGCAGCGTTACAGGCGGTCGCACAAGATCCGCTGTTCGTTGCTCTGCTTCGGGAAACGCAGTCGCGACGGGACGCAGCGTACACCGACAGGGGTGCGAAGAGTACTGCCAAGGGTAGCGTTTTCAAGATCGCCGCGGACCGACTGGTCCAAACCAGAGCCGAGAAGGAGAAACTCGAAAGGATTGTTTTCGAATCGGAAAGCGCAGAAAGACAGTTGCGGGAGCTGACCGAACGGCGCGCGCTGAAACAGGAGGCATTCGCTGTCGCGGCTGATCTCTTGGCAAACCTTGAGAGGCTTGCTTCGCAGGCAACGTGCCGCTCGGACGCGGCAGAACAGGTTCGAATAGCAGAGGAAGATTTGCTACGTATCAAGAGGATCGGAACCGAAGTTGCAACGGCGGAGCGAGAGGTCGCGGAGCTGGCTGCAAAGATCAGCACGTCGGAGCTGGCTGTGGGTGTAACCCGCGGCCAACAAGTGGAGGCGGACGCCACTCTCGAAGCTGCCGAAGAATCGGCCCGGGCAGAAGGATCGGACCCAGGCTTGACGGATACAGTCGTTCGTCAGCAACTCGAACTTCGAAAGTCTGCGGCGGAACAGTCCGCACGCGAAGCGCAGCAACGAATCGATGCCGCTTTAACCGCGCAGAGGCTTGGGGAGGCTGTCACTGCAGCCGAACGTGATCTGCACGATCAACAAGCAAGAAGCGAAACCGGGATTGAGTCCGCTTCCAAAGCGACAGCGGCGGCTGAAAAAGCTGACGATGAACTTCGGCGATGCGACTTGATTGAACGCGCCCTGGATATTCAGGCTGCTGAGAAACAGGTTAAGGAGGCTCAAGCCGCTGTCGATAACGAAATCGCTCTCCGAACCCGCATGGAGGCAATCTCGGGAGAACGGGGAGTGTTGGCCACGCAGCGCTCTGCCATTACAGTTCCGATTCCTGGTGCAATCGGCCCCATGCGTAAGCTCGCTACAGATCTCGCAGCGGCCCGTGGCGCGCTTGACGTCGGTTTTGTAGTGACGGTGACTCCGAAGGCTCTCCTCGACATGCGCGTTCAAAGGGATGGGCAGAAGGTCGATTCGACTTCAACAGCGCAACCAGTCGATATCGAGGCCAAGGCAGAGGTTGAGATCGCCATCGCCGACATCGCGACGGTTCGCGTCCGAGGTGGCCGGCGTGAGGCACAAGAGATGGCCCAGGGCTTGGAGAATCGGTGGAGCCGTGAGGCAGTACCGCACCTCAATGCGGCTGGTGTCACGGACCTTGAGGGCCTCGATACGAAGATCGCTGCGGCTCAGGAGCTTGACTCCGGCATCAGGGCGAAGGATGCAGAACTGGACTTATTGCGGGCTCAAGTCAACGCACTCTCCGGCGCCGCGGAAGCGTTGGGCGAAGCCTCTGACCGGGCGGCGGCCAGCCGCACCTCACTCGGAGACGTAAGACTCGATTCATTGACCGCTGATGTCAAGGCGCTTGGCGCTGACGCGACCGCAGGATTGCGGAAACGGCGGCAACAGTTGTCAAGAGAGGCCGAGGATGGGCGCAGGATCGCCGGTCAGGCGACAAACGACCGTGTTCTCACCGACGAGCGCACTCGGCACTCGAAAATGGCTTTGGACGCGGCTATTGTGGCGCGGGATGCGGCTCTGACGGCCTTTCCGGAGGGAGTGGATGAGGCATTGGTTTCGGCAAAAGCCGCTCTCGCCGCCAGTATCGCCGAGAGGGAAAACGTTGCCGCCGAATTCGCGTCGCTGAACCGTACGATAGACGAGAGAAAGAAGCGCCTCGACGCGGCCCTAAGCGGCGCGCGCATCAACGCAACCCAGGCAGTGACTGCGGTCGAGACTGCCCAAGGCCAGTTAACGACCGCGAAAACCAACCATGCGTCGGCGCACGGTCGACTCATCGAGTTACGAAAACAGCAAAATGCTGAAAATCTCGTGGCGGCCGAGACCAGGCTGCAAGAAGCCATCAAGCGTCATACGGCACTGCCTGTTCCTGAGCGGATCGTTACTGAAGACAAGGTCAGCGCAGCCCGGAATGCCGCGGCCATCGTGAAATCAGACCTTGACGGTATCGAGGTCAATATCCACGAGGCGCAGGGTGCTCTCCGCCAGGTTGGTGGCGCGGTAGCTCGGGAGCGGTTGCGCGATGCGAGCGAGGCATTTGAGCTGGCGGAGCGTCAGGAAAGAGAAACCGAGGCAGAGTATGAGGCTTGGAAATTGTTGCTCGATCAGATGAAGGAGGCTGACGCAGCGCAGGCAAGCAACCTCGGACAGGCGCTTGTGCCGGCGATCGCTGGGCGATTCGAGGAATTGACTCAGCGACGGTACCAGACCGTCCAGCTCACCGCTCAACTTGCCACCGAAGGCATTATGGTCGGGGGCGCTCTGAGACCAACGAACCTGATATCGGTCGGTACTCGCGAGCAACTGTCTACTTTGTACCGGCTGTCACTGGCGGAGTACTTAAGCACCACGATTGTCCTGGATGATCAACTCGTTCAGAGCGACGACAACCGGATGGACTGGTTTCGAGCATTGCTTACGGAAAAGGCCCATAGTTTCCAGATCGTCGTCTTTACTTGTCGCCCTAGCGACTATCTTGCCGCCACTTCGATGGTGCCGTCCGGATCGGGCTTTCATAGAGATACAGAGAATGGGTTCATCCGAGCGGTTGATCTTGGGCGCGCATTACGGCCACGAAAGTAGCCAAATGAAGGGACTCTGTCGGCATGTCAACGAATGAACCCCGAAATTTCGATTTGAATATCGAAAAGATTCTTGAAGGGTGGGAGGTAAAGCACGCAATTCGGGAGGTGATAGCGAACGCACTCGACGAACAGGTGTTGTCGCACACACAAGACATCACCATCAGCAAAGATCGCTCGGGTAACTGGCATATCCGAGACTTTGGGCGTGGTATCCACTATGAAAACCTGACGCAGAATGAGAATCCTGAAAAGCTAAAGAACGCGGGTAAGGTCATCGGAAAATTTGGAGTTGGGTTAAAGGATGCCCTAGCCACTCTGAACCGACGCAGTATTCTTGTGCATATTAGATCGGCGCATTGCGACATCTCTCTTGTTGAGGCGGCAAAGTACGGTTTTGAAGACGTCATCACCCTCCAGGCGGCCGTCAGTCATGCAAGCAGTCCGAAGATGGACGGTTCCGATGTTGAACTACAAGGTGTCTCGGCGGCAGACATCAAGGCCGCCAAAGACTTTTTTCTGCGCTTTTCGGGAGAGCGCGTGCTCGAAACTACTCCTCACGGTCAAATTTTAGAAAGAACTGCGGGGCGCGATGCCAGAGTCTACGTAACAGGTCTGCTCGTCGCCGAAGAAGAGCGGTTCGCGTTTTCGTATAACATCACATCTCTCACTACCGCGATGCGGAGAGCTCTAAACAGAGAACGCACAAACGTAGGACGGACGGCATATACGGACAGAGTGAAGAGCATGCTCCTCTCTTCAGAATCTGAAGAAGTGGCGCAGGTGCTGGCCGCCGACTTGTCGAACATTGAGCGCGGCACCCAACACGACGAAGTGACGTGGACCGACGTTGCTGTTCATGCTTGTCAGATCCTGAATGCGCGCAAGAAAGTGGTGTTTGTAACCGCATCGGAGCTTGGCAGCGCACGTGATTCAATCGATCACGCGACCGAAGACGGATATGAGGTCATTGCGATTCCGGACAACGTTAGACGATCTCTTGCAGGGCTCAAGGATATTCAAGGCAATCCTGTTCGCGACCTTTCGGTTTACCAGGCCGAGTGGAACAGCAGCTTTGAGTTCAAGTTTGTCCCAAGGGACAGCCTTACGCCAGCGGAACGAAAGGTTTTCGACCGCTGGCAGCAGATCGCACAGCTTGTGGGTGGTTTGCCTGCCGTGGTTCGCGAGGTGAGGGTTTCTGAAACCATGCGTCCTGACTTCGGCACAGGTGGGGAGTGTCAAGGTCTTTGGGAACCCGATAAGAAAAGGATCATCGTTAAGAGATCCGAATTGGCCACTCTCACTTCATTTGCAGGCATCCTCTTGCATGAGATTACTCATGCAAATAGCGGATACGCGGACGTCAGCCGGGAGTTTGAGAGCGCTCTCACAGAGGTCATCGGCCAATTGTCCGGTGCATGCTTGCGTCAACGATGAGGTTCCATAATGCCGATGTTAGTCATCGAGCTCTCGGTTTGGCTGAAAGATCAGTCGATCTCCCATTGAGTACGGCTGGCGGACGCCCGTTTCTCCAGTTCTCGGCGGGAGCGCTCAAGTTCCTCGGCGATGAGTTTTTCGTCTGGCAGGACAGTCTTATACTCCGCGGCGAGCACCTTGTTGGGGAGATTGTCTAGTGCGTAGTGGGCTTCTGCTGCTCCCTTTTGGGCACACAGAATGAGTCCGACTGGCGGGTTCTCGCCGGGCTTCATCCAGTGCTCGCGGGCGTAGTTCAGATAGAGGTGCATCTGCCCAGCGTCCGCATAACTGAACTTCCCTATCTTGACGTCAACGATGACCAACCCGTGCAAACGACGGTGGAAGAAAATGAGGTCGATACGAAACCAGTTGTCGTCGATGCGAAGCCTGCGCTGGCGACCGAGGAAAGCAAAATCATCACCCAACTCCAAAAGAAAGTCGGTGAGGCGGTGGATGAGCGCCTCTTCGAAATCTGATTCGGAGTATTCGTCCTTAAGGTCGAGGAATTCGAGGACGAACGGGTCCTTGATGGCTTCTTCGGGTGTCACCAAATCGCGGGGTTCGGAGTTCGTCGCTTTCTCCAGCATGGCGGCTTTGTTCTGTGATAGCGCCATGCGTTCGTAGAATTGGCTGCCGATCTGGCGGTCCAATTGCCGGACAGACCACCCGGACCTGAGAGTCTCGGTCTCATAGAAGGTGCGCGCCTCCGGAATCCTTACAGAGAGCAGTCGAACGTAGGCGGACCAGGGCAATGGGAACTGATTAGCGAGGAGGGTAATACTTGAAGAAACTGCCCATATGTCATTGAGTAACATAGGTGTTAAAGATTTTTCAGACGGTGTCTGAAAAATTCCTTTCGTGGGCCATGCGAGGAAGAATCGCCGCATTTGGCTGAGGTTCACAACCCCAAATCCGCGGCCAAATTGGGCAGATAGATCCTTCGCCAGTTGCTTAATCAACTCGTCGCCATAAGTGGCGCGCACCGCGCCAGATTGCTCCGTTTCAATGATTCGCCGACCGATTTCCCAGTAGACGGCGGTCATAATTGAATTGACATTCCGTGCAGCAGCAGAGCGAGCGGCTTTGAGCAGTTCGACGATTCCGGCACGGATGTTGTTGTAATTCTCGGAAATGGCTGTCATCTTCGTCATGGCGATTCCTCAATCTTGATGGTTGGCACTGTCAGAGCCCTATTCCAATTCCCTGTGCGACCGATGAAGCTTGATTGATTTCCAAGGCGGAGGACTTCGAGACATCGGCTCCGAGTTGGGGGCCCAGTTTTGCCATGTCGTCGGTGAAGAGCGTGGCGTCGCCGCTGGCGCGCGAGATGGAGACATAGGCAAAGCGGGAGTTGAGCAGGTCCGGGTGGACGCTGGTATCGGCGTGGACGAGAACGCGTTCGGCGGTAATGCCCTGGGAACTGTGACTGGTGACGGCGTAGCCGTGGTCGAAGTGAGGATGCTCACTGGCGTTGAATTCGATCTGGCGGTTGTTGTCGAGGCGTGCAGAGACCCGACCATCGGGATGGATCGCATCGATGGTCGCGAGGTCGCGATTGGCAACGCCAAGCGACTTGTCGGGCGCGGTGAACTGGATGCGATCGCCTATGGATAACTCGCGTTCCATTTCCCGGTAGACGCTGACCCCGGTGAGACGGCGGGGATCGTAGGTCGCAAGTTCATGGTTCGGTTTCTCGACCGTGAGCTGGTTTGCACCTGGGTTGATCGCGACGACCAAAGCGTAGGCGCCAGCTCCGATTCCGACGACTTTGCTGCCACGCGCGTAGCGAACTACGTCGTCGATCTCGTAGTGGCCTGCCCAGGTTCGTTCGGCTCCGGTCATGTCCTGACGCTGGACCAGGACACTCAAAGCATGATCTTCCGGGGCAAGGCTTCCATTGGCCTTCAACTCCTGGCGAACAGCGACGTTCAGCTCGCGACGGGAAGCATTGTCAGGTGAGACGATGAGAGTGTTTTCCGGCGATTCGACGTAGCTCTTGGCGATAGCGCGGACGCGCTCTTCTGCGTTGGGAATTTCCCTAATGCGGCCCTGCTGTTGAAGTGCGCCGAGCGCAGCGGAGACTTGGCCGGTCGCCAGCAGCTCGACGGCAGATTTCAGAGCCTGGTCTTTCTGCCGAACGATCTCATCCAGTCTGGCTGTGCGCATTCCGGCTTCCTGCAGTTGCTCGAAAGGCCGGCCCGCTTCGACGCCCTGATGCTGGCGGATATCGCCGATCAGAAGCACGCGGTCATTGGGACCAAGCCGGGAAAGGAACTCGCGCATCTGATTCGTGCTGGCAAGGCTCGATTCATCTACAAGGTAGAAGTGCTTTTGTTCTGCTAGGTCTGAATTCGCGGTGCGGGCGAGGAAGCCTTGCAGGGTTCCAGCCTCGATGCCGGCCTCATTCAGTTGACGTGCAGCGCGGGAAGTCGGGGCGAAACCCTCGACCTGATGCCCCTGCGTTTCTGCGGCGCTGCGGATGACCGCGAGGGTGCTTGTCTTGCCCGCCCCGGCGAAGCCTTGGATCCCTTGGATGCGGTCCGGCGAGCTGAGCACATCCTCGACCACGCTCTTTTGTGCCCGGTTGAGATGCTGGTGCTGGTCGGCAACGGTGATGGCTTGCGGACGCGAGAGAACTGGCTCGACATGGTTTTGTCCCTCACGCATCCGGCGGAGAATTTCCTGTTCCGCTGCAATGGTTTTGGCAGTGGTGAACTGACGGCCCGGAACGCTCTGAGGCCGCTCGACGATTTGAAATTCTCCGGAAGCCAAGCGGGTGTCAAGATTGGCGCGGACCTGGGCATGGGTGATCTCGCCCATGCCGCGACGGAGCCCATCGCGGATCAGGGCACGTTCATCCACAACCGCCTCGCGCTCGAAGTTCTTGTCACGGGAAAAGGTGAGAGATTCTCGAACGCGCTCAAGGGAGTTGAGGGGCTTCTCCTGGTGTTGAGAACGCTCACGCGCCGCGCGAACAACGGCCTCGGCTTGGTGTCCAAAGTCTGCCGCCAGCTTCCGGTGCGCGGCCAACACGTCTCCCGGCGAATGAATTCCTTTGCGGTCACGGGTCGAGTGGGCCGCGATCTCGGCAGCTTCCTTACCGGAACGGCCTGTGCGTTCGAGGTACTCGCGAATCTGTTGGCTGCGCGGACTGGAGGCGTCGAGATATTCCTGTGTGTATCCCTTAATCTCCGGGGCTCCGCTCCGCCCGGTCGTAATCTCGTAACCGAGTTGGCGGAGTTTGTAGGTCAACTCGGATTGATAGATGGCCGTGGCAAATTGCTGCGAGGCGAAGAGGCTGTGCGGCTGGATAGCGCGAGGTTGGCTGTTGTCGCGCTCGGTGACATTGAAAACGACCGCGTGGGTATGCAGTTGTGGCGCGACATAGCCATCGACAGGGCGGGCCGTATCGTGCTCAAACTTGGCGGCGATAAATTTACCCGTGGTCTCGGGCGGATGATTGCCGCCGATGCGGGCTTGCGTATAGTGTTCGAGTTGGTCCAGCGCAACGCGGACGCTCTCTCGATGAGCTTCTCGAACGCGTTCATCGCCGCCGACAAGCGCGGTAAGCGAGACAGATTTGGGTGCGGAGAATGTCGCATCCCAACCCGCTCGGTGTTCCATCGTCTTGACGGTCTTGCCGTCGGCATCCTGATATTCATAGGACGCTCGTTGCCGCACAAGCTGCTCGCCGGTCTGTGGATCCTGGCCCTGGCTGAGTTTGGAGAAGTCCTCCGCGGAGACCGTTCCGGCAAGGCCGAACTGCTCGGCCAGTCGGCCTTGCCATTCGCCAGCGATCACACCGCGTTGCGACCAGTAGTTCTGGTCCTTCGCAGTGAATTCCTTCTCGTGGTAGGTTTGTGCCTGGCCGGCGGAGAGAGGCTTGGAAATCGTCAGCATGGATCAAATCCTCGGACCGAAGCTGAGCTCACCTTGGCGTTCTTCTTGATTCTGGTGAGCGGGGTTGGTCACAGCGCTTTGCCCATTGTGTCCATCGCTTATCGGCTTCGATTCCGCGCATGCTGGGGATCCTGAAGATGCTTCAGTCTTTGCGGCTTGTGGCTGATCCTTGCGCGGTTCCCGCACGATGTAGTCATCTTCCAGTCGCTCGATGAACTTCGGCTTGGACGCCGGAATCTCCAGCAGGGGGAAGGAGAACTGCGCTACGTAGTTCCCATACTTAAGATAGGCGTGAAGGTCCGACAATCCGGCGATTTCGGAGTCGAGCACCAGTGGTTCGGTCTGCCGATCGAGCGCGAAGTTTCGTCCGGTGCGGTGGCCATCGAAGTGCGTTTCCTTCATCCGCTCGATCTCCACTTTGCCGATGGCGCGGCTTACCCACTCGGCGGCATTGGGCTCCGTCGTTCGGAGGAAGATCTTAGTGGCCGGCTGCGAGAGCATGACCTCGGCCAAGTGCCCATAGATAACTTCCAACTGGGCCTTGCCCTGGAAACCCAGAACGAGCGGGTTGCGGGACTTGCGATTCTCGGTGATGGCGGTGTGCAGTTGTGGCAGCTTCTGCAGGCTGGCCAGTTCGTCGATCACAAACCACACCGGATGCTGCTCGGGCTTGGGCGCGCTGAGCAGCCGAAGAACGAGCATGTCGATCCAAAGACTGTGTAGCGGACGGAGGGCTTCGCGTTCGGCGGGCTGCGAAGTGATGAAGATCCATCCTTGTCGATTCTTTGACCACTCTCGTGCAGTCCATTCGGTTTTGGCTTCGGATTTCGTAGGCAGTAGACGGAAACTGTCGGCGACGAGGCTCAACGAGCCGAGTACGCCCATCCGTTGATGGGGAGCGGATGGCTCGATCAGCAAGGCCAGCTCCGTTCCTTTGACGCGGCGGTCAATCTCCTCCGGGTGCGACATCCATTGCACCAACTGCTCGGGCGTGGGCAATTCGAGAAGGAGATGAGCAAATATTTTCTGCGGACTATCGATGAAGAATTCGTCCTTCCTTTCGGTGGTTCGTTGAAAGAGGGAGGCGGCGATCGTTCGAGCTTCCGCGCGCCGCACAAGCTCCTCAGACGGTCCCCAATAGGGGCACCGGCGGTCCAACGGATTGAGCACAACATCACCGCGGTTTTCGTCATAAAAACGTTCGATGAATTCGCAGGCTGGGTCATGGACAATGGCGGAGTGTCCGCGTGCCTGGATCTGGCGCAGCATTTGCAGGATGATGGTCGTTTTGCCGCTGCCGGTATCGCCGATGATCTCGAAGTGTTGATCCTCGGCGCGCTGCGGAACGCGCAACATCTTGCGGCATCGATCCACTTTCAGGCCCATGCCCGTCCCTTGGAAGGCTTGGTTGAATTGCCTGGGCGTCACGAGAATCGGCCCCTTCAGTCGCCGCCCGTACTTCATTTGCTTGCGACGGCGAATGTCTTTTGGAATGGACAACGCAAGCTGCCCGATTAACGCGAGTGCTCCGAAAATGAGCGGCCACCGGAACAGATCAGCGATGCTTGCTCCGCCATAGACCTGCTGTTTGAGGTAGCTTCCAAGAATGCTGTTTTGGTAGACGTTCGGAGCGCTGCGATAGAGATAGATCATGCCGTGCTGGCGAGCGGAGTCGGATAGGACAAGCGGGATGGGTTTGGCATTCGCTTGCGGGGTCGAGCCGGCTGCGACATCGACCTCTCGGGCATACCATGCGTGGCCCTTCGTGTCAGACATGAGCAGCATTTGGTACTTGGCAGATGAGCGAAGGCTTGGCGCGATCGAAGTCTTGACGTAAAGAGGTAGGTAAAACTGTTCGAGCTCGGAGAGTGCAACCGCGAAGCGGAGGTAGACAAATAATCCGGTGAGGATCAAGGCGAGAAAGACCGCGCCGAAGGTATAAATCGGGCTGTGTGGCGGCCAGATGATGGTCTCTTTTCTTCCCCAGTTTGTTTCAGGCATGGCGATTCTCCTTGTTCTCTGCGACGTACTGCGCGATGACCTCGCCCGCTGCGCGCTGCTTGTTGGTCTTCACGTTCCGCATCAACTTTTCATATTGCTCGACACTTATTCGTTCACCGCGGGCGAGCGGTGAAAGGACGTCGGTCAAGAACAGTTGTAAGGCAACAATCTCGGTCATGAGCTGGTCCGTTCCGACGCCAACTGATGAACTGCGAGTAGCCCTCAAAACTGCCTCGCGAACCCATTCGCCTAGCGCGAGCCCATCAGCTTGGGACGCCGTCTCAACTGCTGCAAATTCGGTCCTGGTCAACTTAGTGTTGAGTGACCGATTGCGACTCTCCCGTCCGCGCACCGCACCCTTTTTCCTGGATGTATCGGAATCATTCAACGGCATCGGGGCATCTCATTTCTCCCTCGGAGACAGGAAACTAATAGGTTCCCGCCTCTCGGCAAGTTGTTTGTTTTCGCAGGGAACCCATTAGGTTCCGAAGGAACCAAACAGCTCCCTTCCAGGGGTGGAGTGTCAAAATTCTTCCGGTGCGAAGCACCGTTCTTACTCAGACACAAAATTGAATGCAGGATCACGCCTTCACTGCTCGCACAGAAGGCGTTGCCTCCACCCCTGCTACAAGCTTCTTCGTAGGCTCCTCCGCTGCACCATTACTTGGAGCCTTACGAACGCGCAATGTGGAGGCAACCTGTTTGGCCTGTGGCGTCTTCAGGAAGTCCTGGAAGTCACGGTCTTTCGAGAAGACATAGTTGAGCGCCTTGTCCACAACATCATCCGCGGATGCGTGGACGAAAGCGGCGTACTGATCGACCTGCTCGGCGGTGGACTCGTCGAGCCGGACCGAAGCACTGATGTAGCGGGTTTGGTTGATTTCAAGTAGCGGCATGTTCCTCTCCTTCTATAAGTGGAATCAAGCAATCTTTCTCCGAGCGATCATTCTCTGCGCCGTCTGTGCAATCTCCCGCGCGCGAGCCCGGCAGAGTGCGATGGGAATCTCAAAGCGGCGTCGGACTTCAAGCAGCGTGACAACATCGTCTATCGGGACGCCTTCGATGAGCCAAAGCCTGGCCGATGCAACGTCAACCGTCCGCTGAGCGTAATAAAGGGGATTGGGCTTATCGGACCGGCGCGAAGCCAGCTTGCGTGTGAGCTTCGCGGCGTCTTTTCCACGGGCAAGCTCATGGAGAACCCATGCCCAATCGTGTTCGGAATTGGAGTGATTGCCCGGTTGCTTCCGCGCTGTGATTGCGCGGGGTGAAAGGATGGCGTCGGCGGCCAGAATGTCCAGCCGGAAATCATCGGAATTCCAGGTCGAATCGCCGGGGTATTCGACCGTCACAGGATACGCGGGATCGTACTTGCAATTCAGGAATCCCGGCAGGCGGAGGACGCGGTTGCAGTCGGTGCAAGCGGGATCGCCGCCAAAGGTAATGGCGAGCAGTTTCAGGGCGCTTTCTTGTTGTTCGAGAGTGAAGCCGTCAACTCGCCAAAGGATCTGGTATTTACCGAGCGATGTCGAGAGGACTGCATTCGGCGGGGGAACAGCATCGGAGGCCCGGAGCGAAGTGAGGCTGGCCTCTCCATCGGTATCCAAATCCAGATAGAGATGGCGTACTGCAACGATGCATTCTTTGGTACGTTTGCGGCTGTCCGAGCGAAGCGGATTGGCAGCTACGTAGACATTCGCGCCAGCAGCGTTCTCATGGGCGAGCCAGGCGAGGTAACGAGGGGCGAGCGCGGTCTCCAATTGGACGATTCTCTGAGTTGTCACGCTGGGGACTTCATGCCGTAGGAGGAGAGCAATGGTCTCCGCAGAAGAAAAGCAACGGGTCAGGAAGTCAGCAGCTGTGGCGGTAGCATTCTGAGTATTAGGCTGTGGCATGTTTCACCTCGAAGACTGGCTCGATCAGGAAACGCTTGGAGTCCCGGTCGTATCCACGAAGTGCCAGCACTTCGCGGACGATGCGGCGCCCTGGCTGCCGCTCAACATGAACGACAAAATCGACGGCTTCCCCGATCTCGGCTTCGGTGTCGGAGAAAGTGGTTTGCGCATGGTTGCGCATGACTAAATTGGCGAAACGGCGGAGCGCTTTCTCCGCGGAATTGGCATGAATTGTCGCTAGCGAACCCGCATGGCCGGTGTTGAAGGAATCGAGCAGGGTGCGCGCCTCGATTCCGCGCACTTCGCCGAGAATGATCCGGTCCGGTCTCCAGCGAAGGGCGGATTTCAAAAGATCATCGAAAGAGATGCTGGCCTTGAACGTGTCGGTCTGGCATTCGGCCGGCACAATGTTCGGCTTCTGGATGTGAAGCTCGGAGGTATCTTCGATGACCACGATGCGATCGTGATCCGGAATGAAGTCAGCAAATATCCGCAAAAGCGTGGTCTTGCCGGTCCCCGTCCCACCGCTGATGAGCAGGGTCTTTTCGCTGCGGATTTGTTCCCCCAAGAAGTCCGCAAGTGGTCGTGTCAGCGTGCCACGAGCGATCAGGTCATCTATCGTGTAATGCCGGCTGGTGAACTTTCTGATTGTCAGAGCAGGTGCTGGGCGCACAACCGGAGGAATCACCGCCGCCAGGCGGCTTCCGTCTGGGAGCTGCGCGTGCAACAAAGGATTGTCCTCGTCTAGCTTTTTGCCGAGTTGATTGGCGATGACTTCGAGGCCGGTGCGGAGCTGGCCAGCGTTGAACGAAATGGTTGCGTCCTGGAGCATGATCCCATCGCGTTCGTACCACCATGAGGCATCGGGATTGCCCATGATCTCGCTGATGCTCTCGTCCATCAGCAGGGGCTCTATCGGGCGAAGGAATGGAAGGATCAACTCGAAACTCATAGTGGGAACCTCACAGCGATGGAAGCCCAGCGGTTAGCCAGGCTTCCGAGAGTGAAGAGCAAAGGTCTATGCGGCCGTCTCCTCCTGAGGCACATTCTCGTGCTGCGGATCTTCCGCCTGGTCGTCCGGGGCCGCCTTTTCAGCGCGATCCAGCTTCAGGATCGAACCGACCCTAATCTCCCAGACGCGCCGTTTCGAGTCCGTCTTCTTGCTGTCGTACTCCCGGCTGCGCAGTTCGCCTTCCACCTGGATATGTGCGCCCTTGGTGAGCGTCTTGGCGAACTCCGAGAGCTTGCCGAAGACGACGCAACGGTGCCATTCGGTGTGCGAGATGTACTTGCCATCCTTCTTGTAGGAAGACTTGGTTGCCAACGAAAGAGTGGTGACGCTGAAGTCGGCGCTGTTGGTGCGCGCTTCTGCGTTGCTGCCGAGGAAGCCGATGAGGGTTACTTTGTTCTGGTACATGATGGTCTCCGTTTGTTGAATTTCCCGATCTTGATCGGGGCACCATAAAGCGAGTGGGCCATGCTCCCAAGTGCCGAAGCTCTGCATTTGCGGAGGCTCCGGAGAAATCTTTTCGGCGTTCTTTCCGAACAAGATTTGGAGGGAAACCGTAACCCGCAGGGCGGCGCAGCCGAAGCAGAAGAGTGAGCTGCCGCAGGGCGCATGAAAAGCCCCGAAGCGGTGCCCGAACAAAGGCGGGATACATAACGGCAGACACTCTTCAGAGCAAAGTTTCCCTCGGTACACTGGCTGCGGAAGGCCACCGCGATTACCGCTCGATTCGAGCTGGCATGTCTTTCGCAAGAAGGGTGCAGTTCGCCACCTCCGTTGAATCTCGGAAGCCTCTTGTTCGCCCGCTCCAACATGCTCAGGGACACGTGGGGCAGGCCAGCCGGATTGGCAGCAGAAATGGACATCGTTTAGTCTCGGGGATTCTCTAAGTATCCTTAGCTGAACGCCTGGTCGGCCCGGAAACGCACGATAGTCAGACCGAGGGGGTTCACGGCAAGCTCATTGTTCTTCACGTTCTCGCGAAAGACATAGGTGACGCTGGCAGTCCATCGCTCCCGCTTGAGTTCGTTGTGATCCGCGGGGTTCGTGTAAACCTTCTCGAACTCGATGCGCGCCGAATACGGAGACTGTCGGAGGTCGTCAAGGATGACGTTCTTGATCTCGACATCGACATACGGCAAGGTGCTGTCTTTGATGTAGTTCTGAATGCTGTTGTCCTTGCGCTCCTGGTCGATGACGGCGCGTTGCACATCGCTATTGAGGAAGTAAAGCGACTGCGTTTGATCACGTTCGATGGTGAAGCGATTGCGGCTGAAATACAGCTCCGCCCACCGGGTGAGGTAATACTTGTTCTCCGCCTCCTGCGGGCGATACTGAAAGTTCCGATAGTCGATCGCCTCCGCGTGGCCTACGTCATTGATCCGCACAATCATTGGGTGCATGTTGGCTAGCGCTGCTTGGCTCTTGAAGGTGAGTCCAGCCAGGCTGACACACACAACGGCGAGCACGAGAATGGTCACCTTCAAGTAGGTATTCATCACCAGCGGGTCGCCGTACTGCTCCAGGTAACGCTTTGCGGCTCGGGTGATTTCCGGGGTGGCTTTCGTTTCGACGCTAATCGTTTCTGAGTTCATTTCGACCTCGTTCTCCCTGACGTGATTACATCGCGGCCCGTAACGCCATCATGGCTACGCCCAAACCCCCACCGTGTCCGCCGGTACCGCCGCTGAATAAGCTGTGCGTCATGGTCGGAATCTTGAAAAGGATGTAGATGTTGACCAGTACCAGAAGAACAAGAAGCGGCAAGGTCTGGACGATCGTGGAAGGGTCCGACACGCTCTGGCCAAGTTGGACGTAGTAGTTCGTCAGAACATGAGACAGAACATTTAGCGTGGCTGCCGCGACCACCTTGTAAAAGCTGAATCCGAGATAAGCCTTGAGCCATCCCCAGAACAACCAATCGAGCTTGTCGAAGATAAGGAACGGAATAAAGATCGGCCCGAGCAATCCGATGATCGTTGCCGCAATTGCGCCGTAGGCCACGATTGCAGACACAATTGCGGCCAACAGTGCTAACAGGAATTGCACCGCAAAGTACACGATCGCGTAGTAGGGGGACATCATGGTATTCAGCAGCCCCGGCCCTGTCTTGGAAGATGCAGCATTGATCTCGTTCAGCATGGTGTTGGAACCATCTGATCCAATCAGGTTCACAAGATTGATAGTGCCGCCGTCGATGAAGCCCTTGAGGGAAAAGCCAAGTCCGGGGATGGAACTGTCGTAATAGTTCACCATCACATAAGCGAAGGTAAGCAGCATGAAGAGGTTGAGAAACCTCCCCATGCTGAATCCGGCTTCGCCGTGTGCGGATGCAAGTGCTTCCTGCACCCCGAACCAAACCATCACGATGGTGGCCAGCGCCAGGACGATGTGAATCCCCATCGCCGTGATGGAGGGCGCCACCGTGGCTGCAAGCGACTGGCACGCCTGAGCGATAAACTGGAATAGACTCATATTTCATCCCCTTGTGTTTGCTCCCTGCTCAGTACGCCAGCGTAAGGAGATTTCCCGACCCGCTGCTGGTTGTGGTGATGTTCGCGTTGTAATAGTTTTCGTATCCTGCCGAGTCACGGAATGCCGACTTCATTGCATCCTGCTGCTGTTTTTGGGCAACTATCTGCTGCAGCGCAAGATTGGCATTGATCTGGTTCGCATCCTGCTGGGTGCGGAGTTGCAACAGCAAGGCCTGGTTGATGCGCTGCAATGTTGCCATGACGGTCTGTTGGGAGGCGTCCTGAGTTTGCGTCGCGGCTTCAAGATTGGCGATGTCGGTTTGTCTTGAGGTCTGATTCGCCCGGATGGTCCCGAGAGCCTGCAAGTTGTTGGTCATTACGGAGTCGTTGATGTCAACGGTGGCTCCCTGTGCGGCAATCTGCATCTGCCCGGCAACGCTAGCGGTGCTGTAGCCGGGGATTACATGGGCGGTATTCGGAACGCTAACCTGCTGGTACGAGGCTGAGGCTCCCTTTCCCGTATTCGCGGAATTGAGCCAACCCATCGAATTGCCATAGGTGTTCGAGATTTGCTGCAGCAATAGCAAGTCAGAAGTCGGCGACAAAAAACGCGCATAGAGCATCCTTGGCGCGAGAATCATCTGGTGGGTGAGGTTGTATTGCTGCTTCGCGACGTTATACGCCTGCAGCGCTGTCGTGGCGATCTTGACGGTGTTGGTGAAGATTTGTTGGCCCTGCTCAATCTGCCGGGCTTCGTTGGCGATGGATTGTTCTTCGTGTTCGATCTGTGTAACGGCATGACCCGCCTGCGTAGGATCGAAGACGATGCCGGAACCGAATTGCGCGTGCGCTGCAGGTTGCAATGCCGCAGCAAGGCCGATAGCGAGTGCGGTAACGATTAGCTTCTTCACTTTCTTGTCCTTTCGTCTGCGGTTGGTGTGGCAAGCTCTCACAGCAATACCGCGCTACTGCTGTGCGGCAATAATTTCCTTCTGAATCTGCGCGAGGCGGTCTGCTTCTGGCTTACACCGCGCGTCTCGTTCTTTCTTCTTGGCTTCCAGGGCCGCTATCTGCTCCGGAGTCAGCTTTTCTCCTGTCAGAAGTGCTGATGATCCGGCGGTCACTGGATCAATGCAGTCCTTGGCATAGGCCGGGTATTCGGCGTTGTATTGATCCTGCAACTGTTTCACCTTTGCCGCTTTGCTCTGACAGCCGGCAAGGGTGAGAGTCCACAGAACGAAGAGGGAAAGAGCAACTTTTCGCATCGAAGCCTCCTTAAAAAGTCTGTGGAATAGTGTGGTTCGAGTACGCAGGAAGAAGCAAGTCCTGCGTGAAATAGACTTTCACGCGATGTCCTTCCCGAATCGTGATCGTGGGCGGTATCTGAATGAAGCGGTCAAGGATAGTGGCCGCAGACTGCGAAACACTTCCTGCAGCCCCGTTGGTGAACGCCTGGGAGCCGCTTGTGGTAATGGTGCCGCCACCCTGCGTGATTTGGCTCGCTCCGGCGACCACACCCAAAGCGATCGAGGTGCCGAAGATCTGAAGGTAGTGATTATTGACCTTGTCTCTTAGCCCTTGCTCCCCGATCTGATCGAGACCCTGAAACTGGTCGAGATCGACGGAGTAACCGTCCGGCATGATGAGGCGGTGAAAGACCACGGCCATTCGCCGCTGTTGGCCGAAGCCTGCCGCTCCAATCTTCTTTGCTTCGCCCAAGACAACCGTTCCATCGGGAATGATGACGTGTTGACGGTCATGCGAGTACAACGGATTTGAGACGAGAACCTTGACCGGCCCCACGGCGTCCCCATCTAGGCGGTTCATCAGAACGGTGTCGAGCACTGAGCCTTCATAAATCAGATAGGGTTGGCCGGTCGCTGAATCGACATTGGCCTCCAGCGGGCGTTTATAGCCTCCGGGCGTGTCTTCCGGTTTTCTTTCAGCTTCTGGAGCAGCGAGACTACTGTTTGCCTGCCGGTCGGCGGGGCCATACTGGGCGGGCATCGCCTGGCCTTGCTGTTGTTGCGGCGGATCGGCAGAGCGGGAGTACACAAGGTTGGAAGCGAAACGTGAGTTATCCGCACGTTCACGCTCTTTCGCGGCGATTAGCTGCGCCTGCTGTTGTAGGGGCGTTAGTTGCATCTGCATGTCGCCCTGCTGCAATTGCGAGCAGGGCTGGCCCGGAACACAGGGAGCAGAAACGCCGGTCGGGCCGTAGGCCGCGGCGGTTGTCCGCTGCGCTGGCGTCGCAGGCGCAAGTGCCGGATCTCCCATTGCAGCACCGGCCATTGTTGCCTGCCGCTCTTTCTGACGTTCGGCCTGAATCTGGTTCTTCAACTCCTGCACGTTGCTGTCGGTGTTGTCCTGCAACGTCGGTTGCGGCGGCTGACCTTTCGCGCTGGCCTGTTGCGCAGGCGTCTTCTTGCCGGACGAACTGAAGAGCGCCGCCACAATCACGAGCAATGCCGCGCCCAGATAAACGAAGGTCTTGAGGTGTTTCTGCAAGACTCCTTTTGGCAGGCCCAGCTTTCGGCGCAACGTGGGTTCGGCTTGCGGCTCGGTCTGCGCGTCAGTGCGGGGAGTAAACATGTTTTCGGTCATGGCGGCTATCCCTTGCGCGTGAATTCCATTTTCTTTTTGCCCAGCTCGACATATCCGCTGTCCATGATCTTCGGGATGATGTACGTCCCTTCCCGGAGGTCGTACGTAACAAGGTTGGGCTTGCCATCTTTCATCTCGTACACGCTGAACTTTTCAGGGGCATTCGTCTTGATGTAGGTGAATTTGTCGTCGTGGTAGATCGACTGGATATCGAAGGGGGCTTCGTTCGCCTTGTAGACATAATCGAACTTGAGCTGTGTCGGGTAGGCACTCTTGTACTCATCGACCGCCTGTTCAACGTGCGATTGAAGAGCGGCAAGTTGCTGCCGTGACTGTTCGAGTTGGGCGGCCGGCACGAACTGCGGAGGGCCGCTCGCCGCCACAATAGCGGAACGGTCGGCGGGTTCGACGATCACCTTTAGGTCAGGACTGCTGGTGGTGGACGCCGATATGTCTTGGAGTGTGAAACTGTAGATGTTGCCCTTGTCAGTGATGAGGTTCAAGTTGGAGCTGATGCTTTGCTTTGCCGGATGCACAAAACAGAAGTTGCCAACCACATCCACAATCCAGAAGTCTTTATCGCCAGTGGCCGCTTCGACGATCTTCTCGGTTGTGGGAAGTTCGATGAGCGTCGTGTATTTGACCTTGGCGCGGATTGCAACGATATCCTGCGAGTGATACTGCACAGTGCGGGCGGACTCTTGCGCCACGACGCCGATGGAAGAAACGATCAACAGACAATTGATAATGAATTTCAGATGGTTCACAGCATTTCTCCTTTGTGGTTCGACTTAGGGGCTGATCCGGCCAGCATGTGCGGGTGGAACGGATGGTCTTCCGCAAGATGGCGAAGCCCATCCGCAAAACCGAAGCGGGCGAAGTACTCCTGCTTCTTCAAGTTGTCGCGGGCATTATTGGTTGCCATCCAGTGCGAGACCGAATCGACGTTCAAATGCACTTTCTTGGAGGTCTGCGCTTTTCGAATCAGCATTTGGCCAGGTGGAACAAGGCCGCCGATAAGATCCAGTTCCGTGTCGTTCAAGTGAAACGCCTCCCGGTAAACTTCGCGGTTCATCTCCGGGTTAGCAAGAAAGATTTTCGTTGGGCAACTCTCAGCCACAATTGCCAGCATCCCCGATTCCTCCAATTCTTTGATGGATTGGGTAGCAAGGATCATGGCGGCATTGTGCTTGCGCCAAGTCTTCTGCGCCTGCACTACATAGTTGCGGATCGTCTCGTTCTTGATGAACAGCCAAGCCTCATCGAGTAAGAAGATCTTGAAGGTGGCGAGCTTCTTAGGATCGGTAATTTCATTCGACGCCCGATGCAAAACATAAAACAGCAGTGGTTCTAAAACCTCCGGCGCATCGTTCCAACCGTGGAAGTTGAAGGTCTGAAACTGGGAGAACGAAAGCGTGTCTTCAGCGTTGTCGAAGAGGAAGCCGTACTGTCCACCGCGGGTCCAGCGGTGCAAGCGTTCCTTCAACTCGCCAATGATGTTGCCAAAGTTCGAGACGGTGCGCTGGTTCGGCTCCAGTACGTAAATCCGCTCGATCGCATCCCACAACCGCCGTTCCTCTTTGAAATCCAGCCGGTAACGCTGCTCGTTACCCTCAATGAGCACGCGGAAGAAGCTGAACAGGAATTGCAGGTTCTCTTTGGTCTGAGGTAGTGAGAACGGGTTGATGGTGAAGTCCCGTGCTTCCTGGCCGACGTTCAGGTACGAACCGCCGAAAATCGTCGTAAGCGATTGGAAGCTGCCGCCGATATCGAAGATGAAGGTCAGCGGCTGGTACTTCTGCGCGTTCTGCAGCAGGAAATTACAAAAGTACGATTTGCCACTGCCGGTCATCCCGAGTATCAGCGTGTGGCCGACCTCGCCGTTATGCAAATTCAAGAAGTAGGGCGTGCTGTTGTCGGTTTCAAGGGCAGCCAAGTACTCCGTACCGAGATGTGGGTTTATCTTCTCGCCGGGGAGGATCGTGAACAGAAAAGACAGGTCGGCGTAGTTCGTGTTCAACATATAGAGTTGGCGGAGATTCATCCGATAGTTGCCCGGTACGGTGGCGAAATAGGCATTCAGCTGGTTGTAGGTTTCAGCAAACAGATTGCCGTCCGCGTTGGTGAAGACGCCAGTAAACTCGGCCACAAGTTGAGCGAGGTCCGTTGATTGTCCAGACAATGCACGGCCATATAGCACAATCGTGAGCGAGAAATCGCCAAGCGATTGACCGTCGCCCAGGGCACGAAGGCAATCGCCGAGATTTTCAATGTCGGCCTGCTTAGACTCGTCGACCAGCACGTCGCGAGGGTTGGTCTTCGTGGCGTCGTTGCCCATCTGAGAGACGAATCCCGTCTTCGACATATTGAAGTGGCGGCGGCGCTTGTTCACCTCTTTCCGAGCCTTGTCCGCCGGGAGCGGCGTCCACTCCGTGACTACATAGAAGTTGGCCGGAATCTTCAACAACGCGTCCAGTACCAGGGGCTTCGTTTCCGTGATCGCCTCTTTCATCGTCAGCACGCGGACGATGTGATCGCCTACCCGCAGATGATCGCGCTCGGCTTCGATGTCGGAATTGACCACCTGATAGTCGAGGAACTGCGTGGACTGCGGCCTGCCGGCAACACGCCAGTCGTCATAATTCAGCAAGCGGCGGAAAAACGTGAATTGCCCCTGCCGATTCAAGATCTCGATTTGCATGAAATCAGCTAGTTGCCGGGCGAATGCCTGCACGTGTTGGTCAAGCCGTTGAAGATCGCGCTCGATATGCATACGCAAGAGCGTCTTTATACTGTCGTTGGTGAACTGCGATTTCAGTTCGGCAAGCGCGCCCTCTGGATCGCGCAAGAGGCGAGCTAGCGCTGTGCCCACGCCGGTTTTCGACCGGGCGCCTTCGAGCAGGATGCAGTAGAAGATTTCAACTTGATAAAGATGGTCGCGCTTGGCTTCAAAGAATTTCCGCCGTTGGTCGATCGCTGCCTCCACGATCGGGTCGTCATATCGCGCGAATGGTATGTCCGGGCGATTCGATTTGAAGAGGTATTGGTAAACGTGGAAGCCTGGGCCAAACGCTTTGAGCGCTGCCTCCAACCGCTTCACCGCATACTCCTGCTCCGAGCGGTCAAGACTTTCGTAGTCCACCCCCGGAATACCGAGAACCATGCCTAGATCGCCGCTCTTCGTAAGAAAGGTCGTCTCATTCCAGAAGCCGTATAGGTTGATGTGGTCGTTGAGAGCTGCACTCTCCTTCCACGGCTTCATGACCTTATCGAGACGCAGCATCACACAACCTCCACACCGGGGACTTGCTGTTTCGCGGCGTCGTAGCGCAGCTTGTAGCGCTCGGACTTTGCCAGGATGCGCAGGAACGCCGGATCGCTGTTCGTTACCCAATGCCCGAACGCAAAACCCCCGATGAAGACGGCGATACCGGCGAGGATGGAATTGAAGAGGTTGAAGGCGCCCACGGCGCTCACACAGACGAAGTAGAAGAGGGTCCGCTCAACACCCAAATAGGTGAGCGGTTTATGAAGGCTCTTGAAGACTCGATTTGTGCGCTGCTTCTGCTGTGGCTTGCCGGGCATAGGTTCCTTTTCAAAGATGGGCCGCAGGTACTTGGGAAATGCGCTACACGCCCCAGAGCCAACTCAGGACATTCACGGCGAGGACGGCAATGCCGGTTCCGGCGGCAACGCCGGCGAGTGCCTTTTTTGCGCCCGGTTCGCCGTGTGCGAATCCGTAGCCACCGATCACAATTGCAACCAGACTTGCAACCTTCGCGATAGTGCCGGTGAAAAGGCTTTGGATAGCGGTAAAGCCGGTGTCGAACGGTGACCCCTGTGCCAACGCGGCGATAGGCATCAGGAGAAACAAGGCAAGAGCAACCGCAGTTGGACGCGCACACTGCGACTGAAGAAAGCGCTCGATCTGACTAACGGTCTGGAATTGGAACCAACGTGGCATTTGCACCTCCCGCAGCACCTCAAATCGGCTGCATGTGGCGCAAACTTAACCGGACTCAATGACGCTGTCCAACAACTTCTCGTCACTCTGTTATTCCTGGGAGGAATAACAGGCGAATACGGTGTCCCGACCAAGTAAATTGCACCTTCCGGCCAGATAGCTTCGGTAAAGAATTTTCCTGAGAAAGCGATTGGTCGACAAATACGAACCCGAGCACTAGGACAAGGAAGGTGTCTGAGATGTGGCTCCGAGATACTATTTGTGGTGGCGGGCGCGTGATCACTTTGCTCGCAAATCTGCGTCCAAGTGCCTGCCGATGAAGCAGATAAGGCTGTCATTTTCTGCTTGACTCAGTTCTTCCCAAACAGCCGCTCCGCATCCGCGACGTGATTTGCTTAACGAAATGTGACGTGAGAAATCGGGTTATTGCTCTCTGATATTCCCGGCAGGAATATCACGCGGACGAGAAGTTGTTGGACACGGCTAAGAGAATGGAGCAAATTGCTTAACATCGCCGCTCCCGCGCGGTCTTAAGAAGCCAGTGATGGGCAGCATGGTCCCGGAATCGCCGCATGTTCGTGCATATTGCACAGTTGCCGATCATAGAACAATAAGGGCACGGCGGAACCGGAGCGCAGCAGGGATTGCGGTTGCCGGCGACGTCGCCGAGGCGGTGCTCGAAAACGAGGTTACACTTCGATGCAAAGACACACGGACCCACAAATTGTCGAAATCAGGTCAGCGGACAAGAAGCAAGCGCGGCGAGCCCAAGGCGAATCCAATTTTGAGTCATTGTTGGATGTAGCAGAAGCGGCGAAGCTTTTGAGAATTCACCCCAAAACCCTGCGTAACAAAGCGCGCCGAGGAATCATTCCGGGCGTTCACGTAGGCAGACTCTGGCGATTTCGGCCTTCAGCACTCAACGAGTGGCTGGATGGGATCGCAAGTTGAGGAGCTAGCGTGCCGACAAAATCTCTCTCGCCCCTTGTGCAGTCTTGGACTATTCTGGACTGGGCTGTCAGTGCCGTTTAAACAAAGGAGGAATTTTGTTTAGACGGACACGCTACCAACAAGGAAGTCTGAGGCTCGAAGAGCGGAAGAGAGGTTCCGCAGTATGGGTGTACCGGTGGTGGGAGAACGACATCACGGGAAGGCCAATACGTCGCAAGGTGCAGCTGGGATGTTTGGAACGATATCCAAACGAATCAGCGGCATGTGCGGCAGCAGACGCTCTTCGGTTAACAATCAACAATCAATCCAAGCGAAAGAACCTGCAGAAAACAACCGTGAATACTCTTTGGGAGCACTACTGTCGAGAGGAGCTGCCTCTCAAAGAGATATCCACGCAAGATGCGTATCTGGTGTATGCAAGGAATTGGATTCTCCCCCGATGGGGACAACTCCTTTTGGAGGACATCAAGACCATCGAGGTAGAACGCTGGCTGCGAGCAGCAGACGTTGCGGACGGGACCAAAGCCAAGATCAAGTGCGTTATGTCGGCTGTGTTCTCGCATGCGGTTCGCTGGGAGTTCTGTTGCCACAATCCAATTTCATCGGGAATACCAGTTGGAACGGGGGGGCAGAGAGGGCCAAGCACGGGCGTGCGCGTCAGTGCGAAGCGTCAGAAATCTCCGCTCGTCCTTTCACCGGAAGAGGTCATACTGGGTCTGGCGCAACTGGAATTTCGCGATCAGATTCTCGTGTTTCTGGACGGTGCCTTAGGAATCCGGCAAGGGGAACTCGGGGCACTGCATTGGCTGGACTGCGATTTCAACAATATGAACTTCAGTGTGCAGCATTCCTACTACTGGCGTCGGGGTGGGCACCTGAAGAACACAAAGACGGAAGCGTCTGCAAAGTTATTGCCGATGCATCCGAGTCTGAAGCAAGCGTTGCTGGAGTGGAGGTCGCTAAGTCTCTACAACCAGCCGGGCGATTTCGTCTTTCCTTCAGAAAGACTGAAGGGCAGGAAACCGCTCGACTTGGCTTCGGTGTTGAAGAAGAAGATCCAGCCGGCCTTCAAGAGGATCGGCATCATCGGCGTGGGCTGGCACACTTTTCGGCACACGGTAGGAACCATGTTGGCAGAGATGGGCGAACACCAACTGATGATCCGCGACTACTTGCGTCACAGCGATCTGCACGTGACCAACAAGTATCTCCAGGCAACGACAAAAAGCAAACGCCTAGCGCAGGGGAAGCTCGTAGATGCCATCCTGCCTGGGGGTGTGTTGTCGGGAAGCAAATCAAACCTGATCCATTAGCGCCTGAGAACTGCTCTTCCCCCGGTTATTTGGTTGGGAGGAACGGCGAACCGGCAGATGCAGAAACGCTTATTGGACCCAAACGGACCCAGATTGCTTTTACTGGTTCCTTGTAAACCATTCAAAAGAATGGCGGGGACGACGGGACTCGAACCCGCGGCCTCTGCCGTGACAGGGCAGCGTTCTAACCAACTGAACTACGTCCCCAGCTTCTTTTCGTCGGGTTAGCCGGAAACCCTTGATCTTTCTGTCTTACGCAACCCGGAGCATCTGTCCATGCCCGCCTGTAGATTGTAACACGGTCGATCGATTCGTCAGGCTTAGACTCCGCGCCCAATCCGCGAAGCGAGAACTGTTTCGCTTTGTCCGCTTGATTCACGATGGGTCAGGGTGCAGCTTGGTTTCGAGCTATGTCTGCGCCAAGAACTACCCCGTCAATAACGTGGGAAGATGTTGCTTGGCAAGTAATGAAGCGCTCCGTTGAGGTCAAGCACGCGGCCTTAACCCGGTTCGCTCAAACGGTTCTTCGAGCCTCGGCGCAGTTTTCCCGGAAGCGCTAATGGCAAGAGCTTTGGCGGCCTTGAACCCCGCCGTGTCGCAGTAAGAATCGGAGTATAGTCGAGTTCCCTGCCCGTTTCGACGCATCGCAACATCAGACCACCTCGGCTCATGTCTCCACGC
>Ga0210409_10000632_pt1 | contig 53342 bp, 50 predicted proteins | sample IncBWH17MmetaG_FD_161649 | JGI IMG/M metagenome (GOLD analysis project Ga0210409, IMG submission 161649) | Forest soil microbial communities from Barre Woods Harvard Forest LTER site, Petersham, Massachusetts, United States - Inc-BW-H-17-M | ecosystem: Environmental > Terrestrial > Soil >... | reverse complement strand
TTGGCGGTGCTGTAGCACATGGAGCAGGCTTGGCTGAAGGCCGGGGCGGCGGACAGGAGGAGAGCGACAACGAGAGTGACGCCGCGAAGTTTCATTTTGCTCCCAGCGAGATGATGCGAAGCGCGTCTGGGAAGAAGATCATCATCAGGGCCAAGCATACCACCAGGGAGGCCATGGTGAGCCACTTCATGCGCGAGACTTCAAATTTCATGTGCATGAAGTAGCCGATGATGAGTCCGGCCTTAATGAGCGAGAGGCCCATCAGAATGGTGAGCATGCGTATGGGCTCGAGGTTTTGGTAGGTCAAATAGACTTCGATGGCCGTCATTATAAGAAGGGCCACCCAGACCCACAGGAACTGCCCCTTGCCGTGCTGGCGATATTCTTCGGCGACCTTGGTGGCGATGGCAATTTGATCGGGTTCCATGGGCGGCTCCTAAAAGAAAGAGAAAAGCAGATTCCTCGCTACGCTCGGAATGACAGTGTTGTGGGGTGTGGCTGGAATGACAGCCTGGAGTTGTGTGGTCGTAATGATGGCGTGGAGTCTCCCGCTCTGAATGGCGTGTGCGTGTAGTGCGCGCGATTTCATTTTTTCAGATCCTTGCTGACATTAGGTAGACCAGCGGGAATATGAACATCCAGACCAGGTCGACGAAGTGCCAGTAGAGGCCGGCGACTTCGACGTCTGACGAGTCGTAAACTTTGGGTTTGAGCCACAGGATGATCGAGCAAACAATGGCGGCGAGCAGAAGAACGTGAGCGCCGTAGTGGAACGGGCTGTAGGCTGGCGTGCCGAGCCAGGCGGCGAGCCAAAAGACCAGCAGGATGGGAATGAAATAGCGGCGCAGCGCGACTATGCCGAGGTAGACCACCCCGAGCGTTACGTGCAGCATGTGCATGCCAGTGAGGCCAAAAAAGGTGGCGGCAAACTGAGGGACGTTCTGCGAAACATTTACAAATTCTCCCGCTACTTCGTGTCCTGGCGGTTTGGGAAAGACCGGGAGAGTCAAACCTTCGGCGATTAACTTGCTCCACTCACGTCCGTGAAGAAGGACGAAACCCATGCCGCAGGCCATGGTGGCGAGCAGCCAGAGCCGCTGCGCTTTTGCGTTGCCCTCGGCAGAGGCGCGCACTGCGAATACCATAGTGAGCGAACTAGTGAGGAGGAAGGCGGTCATAATGGTGGCGTTGACGATGCTCTGGGAATGGAACGGCGTCGGCCAGTTGGGGGTCGAGATTCGGCCATAGCTATACGCGTAAAGCAGAGCTCCGAAAGTCAGCGAGTCGGACATGAGGAACAGCCACATGCCGATTTTCTTCGAGTAGGTGCCAAAGAGCGACGGTTCGTAGACGGCGGGCATCTCGTGCGGTAGCGTCGCTTCAGACATGCGCTTGGCCTCCTTGTGACACGCGGCCGTCGTTGGGCCGGGATCGACGTCGGGTTAGGGTGCAAACTCCAGCAAACACAATATGTAGACCCACAAGACAGTCATGAAATGCCAATACCAGGCAGCTCCATCCACGACAACCGCGGAGGACGCCGCGGACTTGCGCAAGAGGGTAGCGGCGCCAGCGACCAGCAGTGCGACGATGCCCCCGAGCAGGTGGATGCCGTGCATCCCCGTTAATAAATAGAAGAAGGAGCTGCTGGGGCTCGTGGCGACATAAAACCCACGAGCGGCGAGTTCACGCCAGACGAGCCATTGTCCGGCCAAAAAGCTGAGTCCGAGGATAGCTGTTAGCGCCAGCCAGGGCATTCTGTCTGTTTCGGTGCGTCCTACTGGATCGGACGCCGTCCCGGTTGCAACTCCCACGCGAACTGCTTGGCGGCGCGCTAGCTCCATGGTCAGAGTGCTGAGCAGCAAGACCAGAGTGTTCACCAACAGAAATTTGGGCAACTGCAGGGGGAGCCAGTCGCGAACCAGAGTGCCTGTGCGCGGATCAAGAGTGGGAAGCCCCTGGCGCACGACGTAGGCGCTGGAATAGGAAACAAAAATCATCACGATGCCCGTGAGTGCAACACCTACTCCGAGGCGTACACGGCGCAGGCGCGTGGCAAAATCCAGCGCATTCTGATCCGGACGGCCGCTGCCTACCAGCAGGACTTGGGCCGTGTCTACCGCGGACGTTGTGGGAATGCTCGCCATTTGTGCCTTAGTGTGCCTTCACGATTGCCGGATCCGTTTGCATTATGAAATCGCGCGGCGCGCCAGGGACGCTGTATTCGTAGGGTCCGTTGTAAACGACGGGAATGTGCCCGCCAAAATTGTCGTGTGGGGGCGGCGTTGAGGTCGTCCATTCGAGCGTGGTCGCTTCCCAAGGGTTATCGGCGGCTTTTTTCCCGTACTTCATGCTCCAGAAAAGATTGAACAAAAATATTAATTGGCCGCCGATGGTAACGAAAGCCGCATACGTCATGAACTCCTGCAATGGAACCAATCCGTGCAGGTATTTCAGTTCGGTGAGTTGCGAATAGCGCCGGAGATGCGCCGCCATGCCGAGATAGTGCATGGGCATGAAGATGGCGTACGTCCCGATTAAAGTAATGAAAAAATGCCAGCGCGCCATGCTTTCGCTCATCATGCGGCCGAACATTTTCGGGAACCAGTAGTAGGTGGCGGCGAAGATGCCGAAGATGGAAGCCACGCCCATGATCAGATGAAAGTGGCCGACGACGAAATAGGTGTCGTGCAACGGAATATCGAGCACGGGCTGGGCCAGGAATGGGCCGCTGATTCCGCCGGAGATGAAGAGCGAGACAAATCCGAGGGCGAACAACATAGGCGAGGCAAAACGAATTCGTCCGCGCCAGATCGTACCGAGCCAGTTGAAAGTCTTGATGGCGGAGGGAACACCGATGGCCATGGTCATTACAGAAAAGGCGAAGGCGGTGTAAGGGCTCATGCCGCTCATGAACATGTGATGGCCCCAAACCATGAAGCCGAGGAAGCCGATGGACAGCATGGCGTAGACCATGGCCTTGTATCCAAAGATTGGCTTGCGAGAGAAGACGGAGAGCAACTGGGAGCACAAGCCCATGGCCGGCAATATGGCGATATAAACCTCGGGATGCCCGAAGAACCAGAACAAGTGCTGCCACAAAAGAGGTGACCCACCTTTATGCCCTGTGAGCTGGCCGTTGATGGTGACCAGGGGTACAAAGAAACTGGTTCCCGCGTTGCGATCCAATAGAAGCAGAATGCCGGCGGACAGGAGAACTCCAAACGCGAGCAAACCGAGGATGGCGGTGATAAACCAGGCCCAACACGTTAGCGGCATGCGCATGAGCGTCATGCCCTTCGCGCGCATATCGAGCGTGGTGGTGATGAAGTTGAGGGCGCTCATGAGCGCGCCGAGGCAGAATAGCGCGATGCTGATGACCCATAAATCGGCGCCGAGGCCCTCGCCTGGTCCGGCCGATGGCAAGGCGCTAAGTGGAGGGTAGCCAGTCCATCCATGCAGCGGCGCGCCTCCCACGACGAAGAACGCAGCGATCATCACAAAAAAGGCGAGCGCCGTCACCCAGAAGGAGAGCATGTTGAGAACTGGAAACGCCATGTCTGGTGCGCCGATTTGAATAGGCAGGAAGTAATTGCCAAAACCGCCCTGCGGCGCCGTGGTGAGCACGAAGAAAACCATGATCGTGCCGTGCATGGTCAACAGAGTTAGGTAGGTTTCCGGTTTGATCTCCCCAAGCAACGGCAACGCCGCCGCGGGCCAGATCAAGTGGATGCGCATCAATAGAGAGAGAAACATGCCGACGAAGACAGCCGTCAGCGCGAGAAAAAAGTACTGAATGCCGATGACTTTATGATCGAGGCTGAAAACGTATTTGCGGATCCAACTTGTCGGGGCCGCGTGAACATGTACAGCGTGGGCAGCGAATTCGCCGGTAGCCATCTTATTGCTTCCCCGCTTCTTGTGCCGCAGCCCATTTGTCGAACTCTTCCTGGCTGACGACTCTCAGGATGCCGTGCATTTTGTAGTGGCCGAGTCCGCAAAGCTGGGAACAAGCGATTTCGTAGTCGCCCGTTGCAATGGGTGTGAAGTGCATGTGGATCGCGAGACCAGGCACGGCGTCCTGCTTGAAACGCATGGCAGGAACAAAAAAGCTGTGGATGACATCTTCGGCGCGAAGAATCACGTCGATTTCGCGATTCACGGGGACATACATGGTGCCGGTGACGAAGTCGTCCTTGGAGGCGGGGTCGGAAGTGTCGAGGCCGATGGCGCCTTCACCTCCGGAAGAAGGGTCCTGCAACTCGGGCTTGGTCGCGCCGAATTTTCCGTCGGGCCCAGGATAGCGAAAATACCAGGCGAACTGCATGCCAGTTACTTCGACTTGCACGGCATCGGAGACGGCTGGACGAAAACGCTCGGAGGCCCAGATCGAACTGCTCATGAAATTTAGACCGACAAACAAAACCAAGGTGAGTAACGTCCAGATGATCTCCAGGCGGTTGTTGCCGTGGGAATAGAGTGCTTGTCGAATGGCGGGGCCGCGATCGCGATATTGCCAGGCAAAATAGCCGAGAGCGACCTGGGAGACCACGAACACAATGCCCATGAGAAGGTACGTCGTTGCAAAATGATGATCGATTCCCGCGGCTGCTGCGGACGCACCTGCGGGTAACCACCACGTCTTTGCAATAAAGAAGTAGGCGCTGATGAAGGTGATCAGCCAAATGACAACGAGAAGAACTAGGCCCATGTACCCTTGACCTCCACGGTTGAAAATCCGCAGCAACGAATGATTCGGCCGCCAACCTTCGGAATCTGGATCGCGAAGCCCAAAAACGGGGCGAGTCTACCACAGGTCTTTGCAAGCGCAAGCGATTCTTGCATCTCTTTCTTCTTGAGTGACGTGGAGGACTCTCGAGAACATGGACGTAATTCTTCCCGAATCAAACGACTTCCTCGAAATCAGCTCTGTAGAAATTTTTAGACTTGTGTTGACGAATTTTTTTTATTTAAGTAACATCCGGCCCGTTTCCTGGGGGGTCCAGTGGAATGGTAGGGGCCTCACGATGTATCGCTGCTACGCTCTCCAAATTCGGCGGGCCAGAGACGCTTCCACAGGCCACGTCTTCCGTGTGTGTTCTTACGAGTGATTCGGGCCTTTTGGCACGGATGCCGATGCCCAATAGGGCTAGCATTTTCTCCAGGTGCAAAGCGATTCGTTCAATAAAAAATAAATTTAGGGCTAATAGCGGAAAGGGATTTCTACGCCTTCGCGAAGCAGCGGATGGCGTGCGGGCTCACGTTCAGGGGAGGGAAGCGACGGCAGTGTTCGCGGCCGCCGCATAATTTCGACCACTGGTATTCAGGAGGTATTGCATGGCGGCCCCGGAATCAAATACGGCCAATCCGAAACCGGATGCAGCGAAGACGTCTGCAGCCGGCGGAGGCGAAGCTGCAAAGTTTGTGGGCACGCCTGCTGTGGGTACCTCGAAAGCTGCGCCTGCTGCTGGTGTGCCGACGGTCGGCCCATCCGCTGGCGGAATCAACGAGCGGCGGCGAAGTTTAGTGTGGTGTGCCGTTGCTGGTTTTCTTGGGGCTTGGTTTATCGCATTTCTGCGCTTTTTCCTTCCACGCACACTTTTTGAACCCCCTACCGTTTTTAAAATTGGGTATCCCTCTGATTATGCGTTGGGCGTCGACACGAAGTGGCAGCAGAAATACCGCATCTGGGTGGACCGCACTCCGGACCGCGTATTCGTCATTTACGCACGCTGTACGCATTTGGGTTGCACTCCTGATTGGAAGGCCAGCGAGAACAAATTCAAGTGTCCCTGCCACGGCAGCGGTTACGACAGTGAAGGAATCAACTTCGAAGGGCCCGCGCCGCGTCCGATGGACCGGGCACGAGTGGAGTTGGCGCCGGATGGGCAGATCGTGGTGGACGTGTCGCAACTCTTTGAATGGCCCAAGGGGCAGCCTAGCCACTTCAGCGATCCCGGTTCGTATTTGAATGTGTAGGGGCGGGAAGTAAAGAACTAATGAAGTAATGAAGGAAGTAAGACGGACGGTTCGAGCGGGAAGGGAAACTGGAGCATAAGAAATGCCTGATGAGAAAAACTCGAACGGCAAGAATGGCAAATCGACCGGCCTGGTAGATACGATTAAAACTGGTGTTAAAGAGGATCTGGAATCCCTGAAGACGGATCTCCCTGCCAAAGCAAAAGAGTCGTTGGAAACGCTCAAGAATCCGACCAAGACGCAGGTCTACACTTCGATTTTTCGTCACAAACACGACGATACGCCGCGGAATCGCGCGCTTGGCGTACTCTCGAACGTTTTTCTGCATCTGCATCCCGCGAAGATCAACCGTGACTCGGTACGCTACAGCTACACCTGGGGAATGGGCGGGATTACGTTTTATCTGTTTCTGGTGCTCACCTTCACGGGCACGCTGCTGATGTTTTACTACCACCCCAGCAAGGTGCAGGCTTTCCGCGATGTGCTTTACCTCGAGCACGACGTCCCTTTTGGCCGGTTGCTGCGCAACATGCACCGCTGGGCGGCACACCTCATGGTCATCGCCGTTGAATTGCACATGTTCCGCGTGTTTCTCACAGGCTCTTACAAGAAGCCGCGAGAGTTCAACTGGAACGTCGGCGTAATATTGTTGGTACTCACGCTTTTGCTTTCTTTTACGGGATATTTGTTGCCGGACGATCAGCTGGGCTTCTGGGCCGTTACCGTGGGAACCAACATGGCGCGCGCGACGCCACTCCTTGGACACGAAGGCCCGTTCAGCAACTATCTCAACATGACGCCTTACAACGACGTGCGCTTTGGCTTGCTTGGCGGCTCGATCGTAGATGCCAACGCTCTCCTGCGTTCGTACATCTGGCACTGCATCGGTATCCCCATCATTGCATCGATTTTCATGGTTCTGCACTTCTGGCGAGTGCGTAAAGACGGCGGTATCTCTGGCCCGGCGCAGGTCATCCTCGACTCGGAAGTTAAGGAGGCGCGGAAATAGCCATGGATTGGAAACAAGTATGGGAAATTATTTCCGCGCCCGACAACGTGCCAATCGTGGCCATGATTCCGCTGCTCGCCTTTTATGTTTATCTGGCTTGGAAGCAGGCGAAGGCGAATGACACTCTGATCGCGCAGCTGGAAGCCGACCCGGCGCTAGCGAAGACGCATCATCGCAAGGCGTGGCCGTTCAAGCCAGGATGGCAGAAGGAAGTGCACGTCTGGCCATTTTTGCTGCGCGTGGAATTTCTCGCCGCAATCATTGTGACCATCATCCTGATGATTTGGTCGATCACTCTGAATGCTCCCTTGGAAGAACCTGCGAATCCCAATTTGACGATGAATCCGGCAAAGGCGCCGTGGTATTTCCTCGGCTTACAGGAAATGCTCGTTTACTTCGATCCGTGGATTGCCGGGGTGGTGATGCCCACGCTCATCATCTTTGGCCTGATGGTGATTCCCTATATAGACACGAACCCGCTGGGCGCGGGGTATTACACATGGAAGCAGCGCAAATTTGCCATTGGCACGTTTCTATTCGGGTTCATTGTGTTATGGGTTTCGATGATTACCATCGGGACTTTTATTAGGGGACCCGGATGGCAGTGGTTCTGGCCGGGGCAGACGTGGGATCACAACCGCCTCATATATGAAGTGAACCGCGACCTGCCCGATCTCTTTGGCATCACTTCGAATTGGGCTAAGGGGCTTTTTGGCGCAGCTGTGGTCGGCGGCTTTTTTGTAGTCGGCGGGTTGGTGGTGCACGCGCTCTTTCGACGTTACAACCCTAAAAACTATAAGCGGATGAGTCTGCTGCAGTACTCCATCCTCATGGTTTTTTTCATTACGATGGTTGGACTACCAATCAAGATGCTGTTGCGGCTGGCGTTCCACATTAAGTATGTGTGGATCACGCCGTGGTTCAACGTTTAGGAGGAAGTGGTGCCTGAGAAGCCCATCCCCGAAGACGATCCGGTAGTCAGCCGATCGCTTGCGCCCCACTATTTGGTGGCCATGCTCGTCTTGACGGCTACATTGTTCTGGGCTTTGTGGGATGAGGATTTCGGCCAACGGCCGTGGAAAGCTTTTCAGAATGAATGGAAAACGCGCTATTCGGCGTTCTTGAAGAATGCGCATTCGCAATCGGACAGTTCAGAGAAAGAAGTCGAGAGCAATCCCGAATATCTGGCGCTCAAGCAATCTTACGAAAGCGCGGCAAAGGATGCTGCGCCGCGCATAAAAGAAATCAACGAAAAACTGCGGGATCTTGGAGCGCAAATTCTTGCGGTGCAGAATACGTTTACAGACCGCCGCGCGTACGTGAGCGCTTCGACGTACGCCATTGAGACGGAGACAAGCTCCTCTTCCAAGCAGAGCAAACAAAGCGACCTAGCGAAGTATGAACAAGAAGTGACCACGGTCAATTACCCCGACGGCAGCAAGAAAACGTATGACTATCCGCATCTCGAGGAGACGTACAACGAATTGCGAAATGAGCGCACGGCGCTAAGTGCGGAACTGGGGGAATTGATCAAGCCAGTCAACGAGCAAAAGGCCAAAGTGGATGCTTACGTTTCCGACCACATGGTGAGCCTGACGCCCTCACAGATTACGGGACTGTTGGACAAAACAGAAGCGGCAAGCCCCAAGATCCTGCAGATCAACGTGCCAGAAGCCAACATCGTGGACCGCTGCGAGTCGTGCCACATGGGGATTCGCGAGCCTGTGAAGTTGACCGTGGCCTCGATGTCGTTGAAGGGCAAAAAGCCGGACGAATACGCGCGGGCGTTTACGAGCCATCATGAGCCTGAGCTCTTGAAGACGCATGACCCGGAAAAGTTCGGCTGCTCGCCTTGTCACCAGGGCAATGGCCGGGCGACGACAAGCCTCGAAAAAGCGCACGGCACGTACGAACACTGGCTCTGGCCACTATTTCCGAAAGGAAATGTGGAAGCGGGCTGCCAAACGTGTCATGCCGCGGACATGGTGTTGGTGACGAACGATGTCGGCTGGACCTTGAGCGAAGGCAAGGACCTATACCGGCAGCGCGGTTGCGTTGGTTGTCATCGCTACGAAGGCTACGACAAGGAACCGGAAGATTTGCTTTCGATCGCGCAGCAGATCAAGCAGTTGGACCAGGAGAAGAAGGAAAATCTGAAGCAGGCGGCGTACTTGATGAAACAAGCCGACGCTGCCCAGAGTAACGACGAAGCCAATCACTTGAACGATCAGGCTGTCGCGTTGAAGGTCACGAACAGCAAGCTTGATCTGCGCCTTGTTCAGCTTGACCGCACGACGAAGAGCTTGCTCCAGGATGAAAAGAAAGTCGGGCCTAATCTCAAGGATGTGCGGCTGAAGTTGAATAAGAACTGGATTCCCGTTTGGTTGAAGAAGCCAAGTGATTTTCGCGCGACCACCAAAATGCCGAATTTCCGGTTGAGCGATGAACAGATCAAGGCCATCTCCGCTTACTTATGGCAATCGGCGCTGACGGATCCTTTGCCGAAGCACAAGCCGGGAAGCGCGGCGCATGGCAAGGAACTCTTTGAGACGCGCGGCTGTTTGGCGTGCCACTCCATTCGTGAAGGTGGCGAGATGGAAGGTGGCAGCTTCGCGGCGAATCTTACGCGCGTCGGCGAGAAGGATAATTACGACTATCTTGTTCGCTGGGTGCACAACGCGCGCGAACGCACTCGTCCGTACTGTATGTACGAGAAGAAGGACATTGGTCCTGAGGATTACGCAAAGAAGGGTCTGCCTTACGTTTTTGACCTGGGACACACCCGGTGCCCGAACGACGGACACGAACTGCAAGTGCAAAACATGACGGTCATGCCGAGCTTGCGGCTTTCTCCGCAAGACGCGGAAGACGTGGCCAGTTACCTTGTCACGTTAAAGAAGCAGGAAGCTTCCGCCTATCCTGACGCGGCGTTCATGGACGACCCCAATCTGAAGGAAGAGGGTAAGAAGTGGATTCGCCACTATGGCTGCGCGGGCTGCCATGAAATTTCGGGCATGGAAGAGGAAGGCCGCATCGGCACGGAACTCACGTTCGAAGGAAGCAAGCCGATAGAACGGCTCGATTTCGCTCTGCTGACGGAAGTGGCGCAGCGTGGCAGCGGCGAGCCCATCGTCGATGCGGATGATTTGGCGCGATTGCCCGAAGGTCCCGCGAAGGGGCCGTGGTATGACCACAAAGGTTTCTTCGAGCACAAACTCGCCGAACCTAATATTTGGGACAAAGGCAAGATCAAGCCTGAACTCGAACAACTGCGCATGCCCAATCTGCATTTGACCAAGGAGCAAGTTCAGTCGCTCACAACTTTACTGATGGGCAGCGAAGAGAGCGCGCTTCCCGCCAGCTATCAATACCGGCCACTGGACTATCGCCGCGACATTCAGGAAGGCTGGTGGGTGATTAAAAAATATAACTGCATGGGCTGCCACCAGTTCATCGCTGGGCAGAAATCATCGCTGATGACGATGCTGCGCTATCAAGATGCGCAGGAGCAGCTGCCCCCGAAGCTACTGACGGAGGGCGCCCGTGTCGAGCCGGAGTGGCTGCTGCACTTTTTAGCGAACCCAGCGCTCAACGATAACGATACGAACCGGAATGGCGTGCGCACTTATCTTCAGGTTCGCATGCCAACATTCTCTTTTTCCGAGAATGAACTGGGTAAGCTCGTTCGATTCTTTCAGGCGCTCGCGCGCCAGCCATTCCCGTACATACCAGACCAGACGCCGCTTCTTACGGCCAAGGAAACAGATATGGCGCGGAGTCTCTTCAGCAGTCCTGCAGCGCCCTGTTTGAAGTGCCACGCCACCGGCGACCCGGCGCACGATCGCACAGCCACGGCTCCCAATTTTCTGCAAGCGAAAGGCCGCCTGAAGGCGGATTGGGTCGAGCGCTGGATTATCGACCCTCAAGCGATCAGTCCCGGCACTTCGATGCCTTCCGGCCTTTTCAAGCGCGAGAACAATCACTGGGTTTTCGCCGGGCCGACGCCATCTTCGTTCCAGGGTTACGATAAGGATCAGACAAAGCTCCTGGTCGATTACATTTTCCAGCTCACGGCGGAGGAACAACGGCGGGTCAGCGCGTCCATGGGCCGTGCGCGAGCTTCAAACAGCGTTGCGCCAGCGAGCGGAACCACCACTGCCGCTGCCTCAGGTCGCGGTCGTGAATAGGCTTTTGCGTGAGTTTCTAAATTTCAAGTGAGGTGCCGTCAGAACATGAAAACCAAAAAATGGCTTGCGATGTGTGTTTTGCCCGGTCTTGCCTTGATGGTGGGCTGCGGCAAGAAGGAAACAGCGGAGGAGCAGCCTGCTACTCCCGCTGCGACTGCTCCCGCGCCTGCGGCCACTCCGATTGATCCTGCTACAGCGGCATCGGTCAGCGGGACGGTGAAGTTCGACGGCGCCGCGCCGAAGGCCGCGAAGATTGATATGAGCCAGGACGCCAGCTGCCAGGGTTCCAACACGGCGGAAAATGTAGTGGTCAACGACGGCAAGGTGGCCAACGTGTTCGTCTATGTGAAGGACGGCCTGGGCAGCCGAACGTTTGACGTTCCTAAAGATGCCGTGACTCTTACTCAAGTGGGATGCAGGTACAAGCCTCACGTGCTTGGAGTAATGGCCGGTCAGACCATCAAAATCGTCAACGGCGATCCCACGACTCACAACATTCACCCCACGCCAAAAGATAATCGCGAATGGAACGAATCACAGGCGGCACAGGCCCCGCCGCTGGAAAAGGTGTTCGCGCGAGAAGAAATCTTGCTGCCGGTGAAGTGCAACCAGCACCCGTGGATGAGGATGTTCGTCAACGTGGTGAAGAATCCGTTCTATGCCGTCAGCGGGCCAGACGGCAAATTTGAAATCACCGGGTTGCCTCCCGGCGATTACACGATTGCTTTCGTCCAGGAAAAATTGGGCGAGCAAGATCAGAAGGTCACGTTGGCCGCCAAGGACAGCAAAACCGTGGACATGACCTTTAAAGCTCAGCCATAGCGCGGCGACAATGCGGAGTGCGAGCGGCCCGAGCGCCATAAGTGCCCAGCCGCGATCGGAAAATTCAAGGAGGGACTGACTTGCCGTGATGCTCCTGCTCTCTATCTTGCTTGCTCTTATTCCTCTCGTGGGGATTGCGTGGATTGTCATCACTAGGTCACTGACCTCCGTTGACGGGCTGTTCATGAGCCTCATTCTCTTGGCGCTCTCAGGAGTCTTCTTTTTGAATGTTCTGTTCGAAATGGATGACCGGGGATGGCTGGCCTTCTTGCACAAGAACAAAGCTGTTCCGCCAAAGGAACCGCCTGCTGCCAAGGCGGGCTGAGGTCGCAGAAAAAACATGGCAGCCAGTCAATTTCCTTCCGTGCTACCGATTCATCCATCAGCGGGCATGGCAAGCGACCCTCCGGGGCAGCCAGTCCCTGCGCGGCACCGCATGTCCACGCGAAACCGCCTGTTGTTTTTCGCCACTGCCTGGTTGATCGTACTGATGCCGTTTCTGTTTTGGTGGAGTACCTGGTTTGGCCGGCACCTGTCGGACAATCAGCTTAGCGAGTTTCTCAACGACCAGAAACATCCGAGGCATATCCAGCATGCGCTCGTGCAATTGGGCGAACGCTTAACCGCACACGACGCGAGCGCGGCGCGCTGGTATCCGGATTTGGAACGCCTTGCCTCGTATCCCGTAGAAGAAGTACGAAACACAGACGCTTGGGTCATGGGACAGGACACCACCCAACCCGGCTTCCACGACGCACTCCGAAAAATGCTGGATGATCCCTCGCCGATGGTGAGAGGAAACGCAGCGCTTTCGTTGGTGCGCTTCGGCGACGCTGCAGGCCGCCTGCAAATCGTTGCGTTGTTGCAGCCCGCCAGAATTGTGGCACCCGTCGCCGGCCGCGTGATCGGCACCGACAACGCTGGCACGGCGATCCATCAGGGTGGGCTAATTGCCAAATTACAGAATGGGCAGCAGATAACGGAAGTGCGCTCTCCGATCAACGGGCGCATCCGGACACTTTCTGTGGCGAAGGGTGCGGAAGTTCACTCAGGCGCGGAGCTGGCTTCCGTGGATCCTGGGGCAGAACAAGTTTGGGAAGCGTTGCGGGCGCTCTATTTGGTAGGCCAGCCGGAGGATTTGCCGGCTATACACAGCTATCAACGTAGCCTGCCGGAGATTCCCGATCGCGTCAAACAGCAGGCTGTTCTCACGGAGCAGGCGATTCGGGATCGCGCAGCGCGACAGCCCTAATTTCGAGACGCGGCGTGCTCCTAGAAGGTCATCACTCCAACGACTTTTTCCACTTCGGCGATGTCCAGCATGACGATCGCGTCCCACGGACATCCATCCAGAAACGCGCCATCAGGACCCTTGCTCGTGCACTTCTTGCATCCGATGCACAAAACGGAATCCACCTGGATGCGCCCAAACGGCGGATGATCCTCATCCGGCACCCAGAACATGCAATCCTCGACGGGACAGTACTCAACACAGGCAGGGGAGCCTGCGCAGCCGGTGCAGCACTCAGTTATGACAGCCAACTCTTTTGGTTTTTTCTTACGCGGCGTAGTGATCCCCTTCGAGCGCGGCTCCTGCTTCAGCTCGATGGGAATAACCTCTGCGGTCTTGAGGACTTCTGGCTCGGTAGCCATAAGGTGCGTTTGAATCCTATCCTATTGGACAGCCGCGCTCGCGCTGGTGCAGCCTGCACCCGATGGGTCATACCGGATAACGCCTGTTTGATCGGTGCAGAACATGCGCTGGCCCGAGCCCCCGACAACAAGAGGCGTGCCAGCAATCGTGTAAGCGACCGAGGGAGTAGCTCCGTCACCCGTCCAGACGATCGAGTAACCGCTCTTCGTCCCCTGGGCAAGGCTATCATCAATTAAGCACGCTGAGGTCGAAGTGGCGCTGCATGGATTCACTCCGCCCATGTCCGTCAGATTCGCGGGATATCCGACGTTCACATACGTGGAGGAATAAGTAATGGCGGCGGTGTTGACCATACGAAGAGAACTGACCGCTGAGGCCTCGTTGGCCTGCATCCGCGATCGCAAGTAACTTGGGATGGCTATTGCCGAGATGACTAGAATGATGGCTACGACGATGAGCAACTCAATCAGCGAGAAACCCAGCTGCTTCTTCATGAATACCCCTAGAGTAGTATCCCTGTCCGGCAGCGCACCCTGCACCAATGGAGCCGAACTCCCCCCAGCCCGCAAACTCTATCACTAGGAATCGTTTGCTTTCAAGTAAATTAGCAGCTGCTCGGGTCGATTAAGATGCGATTCTGGATTGTCGCGGTATGATAGACACATCCTGCCAGGGGACGTGAAAAGCGATGGCGATTCGAACCGTTTTGCAGCTTGGCGATCCTGCTCTCCGTGCAATTGCGAAGCGCGTGGACGATCCAACCAGCCCAGAGATTTGCGCGCTTATTGAAGACCTCTCCGAGACTCTCGCGTACTGGAAAAGCACGACCGGGTACGGGCGTGCGATCGCCGCGCCTCAAATTGGTGCAGCTGTGCGCGTCATCTTTATGCAATTGCCTGGTGCGGAGCCCTGGCCGCTGGTGAATCCCAAGATTATCAGTCGCAGTGACGAAAAAATCGTGGTTTGGGATGCTTGCTTGAGTTTTCTCTCTATTTTTATGCAAGTGGAACGGCACCGCGAGATTGCCGTGCGTTATCAGGATTTTCGAGGGGAGTGGCAGGAAGTTCAGGCAGGAGAAGAACGGAATCTCTCCGAGTTGCTGCAGCACGAGATCGATCATCTCGACGGAATACTGGCTGTGGATCGCATCACAGACATTCGAACAATGTGCACGCGCGAAGAATTTGAGAAGCGGTACCGCGACGGGAGTCCCTACGCGGCAAGTGTGGAGAGCAAAACGGCGCGATAGCGGTATCAGATACCCATAAATGGAAGAAATGAAAACGAACGCGATGACTTACACCTCGATGGAAAGTCCCATCGGGCCGCTGCTCTTGGCTGGCGACGAGCGCGGCCTTAGCCTGGTGTATTTCGTGAACGGCCGGCGTCCAAAATCGCCGCCTCGCACCTGGGTGGAGGACAAAAAGCCGTTCAAAGAAGTTGTTCGCCAACTGCAAGCGTACTTTGAGGGAAAGTTAAAAGACTTCGATCTTCCACTCGTCCTCGAAGGTACGGAGTTTCAGCTCCTGGTGTGGCGCAACTTGCGGAAGATTCCTTATGGCGAAACGGTCAGCTACGGCCAATTGGCTCGGCGCATTGGCAGTCCCGATGCCGCCCGCGCTGTGGGATTGGCGAACGGCTCCAATCCCATACCGATCATAATTCCGTGCCACCGCGTTATCGGTAGCAACGGGGATTTGATTGGATTCGGCGGCGGGCTTCCCATTAAAAAGAAACTGCTGAGCTTGGAAAGCAGGCAGCTGAGTTTTCTTTAAAATCGCCGCGCTCGCGTTTTCTTTTCTGTGCCCGCGTGTACTCCAGTCTTCTTCGCAGACTCCGCGATCAGTAGCGCCAGCTTTTCAGGTCCGTTCCCGCCGGTGCCGTCTTCTCAATACGTTCCAGAATCTTAGGCAGATATTGTGTGTTGTAATGCAGTCGCGAAAGATAGTTGGGCAGAGTGGGATCGCCGTTCCAGCAATGTTCCGCGCGATCTCCATATTTCACTTCGCCGTCGTAGGGTGGGTTGGCAGTGGTTTTCAGAAAATCCTCCACAAGATACACAGCGTCATTTAGAAAGTAGTTGTCGGCGCTGCCGCAATAGATGTGCAGCTTACCCTGCAGCTTGGGGCCGAGCGTGGGCCAATCACGGCGGAGGATGGCGCCAAGATCGTAATGTTCCTTCCAATAGGCCGCAACCTCGTGATCGATCTCTCCTGTTTGTTTGTTGAAGATCGGTACGGGATATCCGTCGGCTCCGGTCGGGGAATAAACCGCTTGCCAGATGTCGAACTGTTCACCGGAGCGGGAGTGCGACCCGAGAGCTAGTTCGTATTGATTGATGGCCTCGATGGATACCAGAGTCTGGCCGAGATAGTTACGCATGCCGGGTTGCGCAACGCGCGTGTGTGGGCCCTCGTGGTAGAAAGCGTTCTTCTCGTCATAGATGTTGACGTGCGTATAGGCCCGAAAGTCGATCGGGTCTGGGCAGGCAATGAATGCGCCGTTATAGTGGTCCGGATAGAACATCTGGACTGCGATGGATTCCCAGCCGCCAGTGGATCCTCCGTACAAAAAGCGCGCCCAACCATTGCCGATGCCGCGGAATTGCTTTTCAATCGCTGGAATGAGCTCGCTCTCGATCGCGTCGCCGTAAGGTCCAAGATTGGCGGAGTTCACGGCGTAGGAATCGTCATAGTAGGGATTGGCGTGCTGGAGCTTCACCACCAGATAGCGCGGGAAATTCGGCGCCGTCCACTGCTGGTAAAACTTGTAGGCCTCTTCTTGCTGTATCCGGTTGTAACCGGAGATATGGAACCGCTCGCTGTAATCCGGTTTGAGATTTGGATCCGGTGGGTCGGTTCGGAAGCCGTCGAAGTCGTGCACAAAATGGTCTTCGAACACCATCACCGGGAAATGCGCATGGGGATGCTCATCGAAGCCATCCGGGACAAGAATTGCCGCGCCGATATACATCGGCCGGCCCCAGAATTTGGTTAGGAGCTCGGACTGAATTTTGATGTGCCGGATAAACTTCGTGTTTTTTGGCGCTTCGATGGGAGGGATTTCCTGGTCCAGAAGAATCGAAATGGCAGCCGCGTCTCCGCCCAATGTAATTTTCTGCGGTTTGCTGTAGAGATTCCCGGGGGCGATATTCCAATGCTGGCCCTCCCCACGGTCCATCGGAAGTTTCACGGTATGACCGTCAGAGCGATGGAAGGTTTCGTAACGGTGAAGAACGGCCTGAACGTAGTATTCGCCTGCAGGGACATCTCGAAGGTAGCGAATAGGATAACCGAAGGCGTTGTCGTTGATGACCACCACAGGCTGGCCGGGAGCGAGGGCGTCAACGTCTACGCCAAAGATGATCTGCGTTTTCACGGAAAGATCAATCTGCATCCGCGGTTCTTGCGATGGGTCGGTAGAGAGCAAAACGAAAATACGCCCCTGGAGCGGCTGCGCGCTGCGGTCCTTGGAAAATGAGACGGAGAATTGTGGGCCTGTCGCTGGAGCTGCAGCGGACCGAAGCGGGAGAGCCGCGGCCAGGAGTGCGTAACCACCCAGCATCAGGCGAACTGCTTTGCGCGTTCTGTTGTGCATGTCCATTTCCTTTGCCCACGGCGACGGTCCTTGTTCATGGCCGCAAATTTCCGTCGTTGGCGCGCAAGAGAATAGCTTGCCTGGCCTGGCAATGAACAGAAAATTGTTTGCCGTGAACAATCAGGGTTGGTCTAGACAGTCGAGAACGAGAAGGGTCATGTCATCTTCCTGCTGCTGGACGGAACCTTGCGCGGTCCATTTTGAAATCTCCTTGAGAAGAAGATCCGCGAACGGTCCCGCTGCAAGACGCCGATGAGAGTCCAAAACGTCCAGACAACGGCGAATGCCAAACTCCTCGCCCGTCGCGTTTTTGGATTCGGGCAGGCCGTCGGTGTAGAGCATATAGCGGTTTCCCGGCTGCAAAGGCATTTCGATCGATGAGTATGCCGCTTCTGGGAACATGCCGAGGAAGAGGCCGTTCTGCTCGATCGGTCGTGCCGCGCCGCTCGAACGGTTGCTGAACAAAAGCGGCGGGTGCCCAGCACCCGCGTAGCGGATAATCTTCGCATCAAGATCAGCGTACAGGTAGGCTGCGGTCACAAAATGATCTTCGAATTTTCCACAGAGAGCCTGATTCAATCCGGCGAGCACGCGCGCAGGGTCTTGCACGTGAGCGGATTGGCTTGCAAAGGCGACTTTCAGCATGGAGGCGATAAGCGCGGCAGGAACTCCGTGCCCGGTGACGTCGGCGATGAGAATGCCGAGATGATTCCTTTCGAATGTCAGGAAATCGTAGAAATCTCCCGCGACAGCGCTCATAGGGAGATAGCGCGCGACGATCTCAATGTCGGCGCGGCGAGGAACGTCCCGCGGCAGGATGGACGCTTGGATTCTCTCGGCAATCTCTAGCTCTTTTTGAATGGCGAAGAGGCTCTCTTCCTTAACGAGAATGCGGTGTGCCACGAGATAACCGAGGGTGCAAACGAAAAAAAGAAAGCCAGCCGGTTCCAGGTCGCGCCCGCCAATCAGGTGAAGGCCTGTGAGATTGGCGTGGAGAACGAAGAGTCCAAGGACAGCCAGGCCCACAGCGACAACACGGAGGTCACGTGGAAGACGCCCGGGCGGGCGGAGGAAAAATAGCAAGACGATCAGAAGAATCCAGGAGGCCAGGACGAGGAGACTGTTCGCGATATCGACTTGTCGGCGGGCGATACCAAGTAAGTCGAGTGGAATCGCGATAGCGGCGAATACCAATTGCACGCCCAGAGCCCACAAGATGACACGGCGCCAGCGGGCTTGCACGATTTCAAGAAACAGGAACAGCAGGGGCAGAGAGAAAGTAAAAGTGATGGCACGATTGATGTGATCGGCAACGGAGGGCGAAATGGCAAACACGGGGAGAAGCGGCGACGCGCGCAGGAATACGCGGATGCCATACAGGATTACATATACTCCGAAATAGAAAAGAATACGGTCGGTGTTTTTCTTGCGAAAAAGAAAAATCCCTGTGGCGATGAAGCCGATAGTCAGGAGAATCGCACAGATGCCAAGAGCGAGAATCGCCCAGCGCCATTCGGCGATGGAGACGGAGTCTGCGGCCGCCAAGTAAGCGAGGGAAAGGTGCTGGAACATGGCAATTCTTATACGCGGTCGACGGCGTTAAGACAAATCAGCGCCGGCGCACGCATTTTGCCGCTGCCATGATGCGTGATAGAACGGGATGTCAGAACCGGGGAGGGAAGCGGTGACCAACAAAAAAGTGAAATGGGGCGTGTTGAGCACGGCGTCGATTGGTGCTCGCAAAGTTCTTCCCGGGATGCAATTGGGGGAATGGTGCGAAATCGCGGCCATCGCATCCCGCGACGGTAAGAAGGCCGAGAGCGTCGCGCGCAAGCTGCGCATCCCCAAAGCCTATTGGTCCTATGAAGACCTGCTCGCCGACCCGGAGATCGAAGCCGTCTATAATCCGCTGCCGAATCACTTGCATGTTCCGTGGTCAATCAAGGCCGCGGAAGCGGGGAAGCACGTGCTGTGCGAGAAGCCCATCGGCTTAAACGTCGCGGAAGCAAAAGCGCTGCTCAACGCGCGTGACCGCGCCGGCGTAAAAATAGGCGAGGCCTTTATGGTGCGCACACACCCGCAGTGGCTGCGCACGCGCGAACTCATCCGCTCCGGTCGAATCGGCGAGTTGCGCTCGATTGTGGGAGCCTTCAGCTATTTCAATCGCGACGCTGCGAACATTCGAAACGTTCTGGACTGGGGCGGGGGCGGCATCTACGACATCGGCTGCTATCCCATCACCACGTCGCGCTTCATCTTCGGCGAGGAGCCAGCGCGAGTGATTGGCCTCGTAGAAAGGGACCCGGAGTTTAATATCGACCGACTCGCCTCCGTGATTCTCGACTTCCGGACAGGCCAATCCATTTTCACATGCAGCACGCAACTCGTTCCGTACCAGCGCATGCAATTCCTCGGCACCAAAGGGCGCATCGAAATCGAAATCCCATTCAACGCGCCGAACGACCGTCCCTGCCGGATCTTCATTGATGACGGGCGCGATGTTTTTGGCGGAGGCGTGAACACAGAAACGTTTCCGACTTGCGACCAGTACACAATTCAGGGCGACGTCTTCTCGCGTGCCGTGCGTGGGGATGGCGAGGTTCCTGTTTCAATCGAAGATGCCATCGGAAACATGGCCGTCATAGAAGCGATCTTCCGCTCCGCCGAAACGGGAAGATGGGAGAGGCCCTAGAGCGCTCGCCTCATGGTCATTCTGCCTCGGCATCCTGAGTGCGAACGAAACTTTTTCCTCGCCATTGCACCGGCTCAACCGCCCCGACTACAAAGGCCCATGACAGGGCTCCAGCCAGCAACACTCCAGCTGTGACGGCAAACGCCCAGAAGAAATGCCCAGTGCGCTGCACGACAAAACCTGTGAGCGCAGGCGAAACGATCCCCGCGAAATTGCCTACGAAATTTTGGAGACCAGTCCACTTGCCCGCCGCCAGAGGCCCCGCAATCGTTTGCGTAATCGCCCAAAGATTGGAAGTGCAAAGCCCCGCCCCGGCACAAGTTACAAAAAGAAAAAACACCGCAAGCCGCCAATCGAAAGCGAATCCAACCACAGCGATGCACGAACACGAACTAATCGCCAGCCCAAGCGCGGTGAAAGTCTTCCGCACTCGAGTGGGGCTGCCACCTCCCGTGATCCACAAATCAGAGACCCATCCCGAGATAAGCGCCGAGAGTGCCAGAATGCCGTACGCCGCGCCTCCGATCGTTCCCATTTTTTGCATGGAAAAATGCCTCTCGTTCACGAGAAATGACGGCAGCCATGTCAGCAGGAAATACGAAAGGTAATTGAACGCAAAAAGCCCCGCAAATGTGCCCCACGCGGAACGCTGCTTGAGAATCTCCGAGATCCCTGGAGTCTGTGCGGTGGGCGAGACATAAAGTCCCGGCCCCTTCGGCATCCACATCTTCCACGGCAACAACCACAAAAGGCTAAGAAGCCCCAGTCCAATAAAAAATGGCCGCCATCCATGCCGCGCGATGAGCATTGCTCCGAAAAATATCCCGAACGCAGGCCCGCCGGCGATACCCGCAGAAATGAAAGAATTGGCGCGGCCGCGCAACGCCTCGGGAAAATGCTTGGCAAGTATTTTGCAATACGAAGGGAAAGCCACTGACTCGCCCGCTCCGAGGATGAGCCGCATGATCAACAACATCTGAAATCCGTGAACAAAACCCGTGGTAGCCGTGGCTAAGGTCCAAACGAAAAACCCTCCAGCAAGAACCCAGTTCACGTTGAAACGGTCCACCAGCCATCCCGAGACGATTTGAAAGCTGGTGTACGTCCAGAAAAAGGACGAAAGCAAAATGCCCAACTGCCATGACGAGAGCTGAAGCTCCGCTCTGAGCAAAGGGACGGCGAGCGAGAGACTGCCCCGGTCGATGTAGTTGATGAAGGTAGAGATCGCTAGCAAAGCCGCTACGGGCGATAGAGTTCTTGCAAGCGCAAGTGCATTTGGCGCGGCTTGAGACGAGCTGGCCGAACGCGGCATCCTTTGGGGCTCCGAGCAAGCACGCAATCCGAAAACGTGCCTCCTCTCGATGCGAAGCGGACTCTACACACGCCACGGGCGCGCGTCCACTCGAAAAAAATGGCCGTCATGGCGCTCGTGGGCCTGCCAAGTATAAGGCCCGCTACACCAGATTAATTTTTCGCACGTACATGCTCCGTCGGATGTCAAAGTACAACATCAGAGCGATGCCATTGGCGCAAACAATAACGCATATCGTTTTTAACGTGTACGCCGACTGGCTCGTTACCGGCACGATAGGAAAAACGGAGAAATGTTTTTAGGGAACGAACGGCTGGGTGGGGCTGAAAACAATAAAGCAGGTAATCAGATCAGCGTTCTCGCAGGCTTGCGATGAGAGAGATGGCCACTCGTGCCGGCGCATAGAACGCCAGCAGGAACAGCGAAGCGGCACCGTAAATGGCTAACCTTAGCCTCATGCAAATAGAAACCCGGCCAAGCGCGAAATGTTGCGGTGTTTCTACCGTATTGAGGCTGCCCGCTCGGCTTATTGAAGAGTCAAATCACCGGCTCCAACGTGGGCGTGCAAGTGATACCTTCCGTTGCCTTCTTTATGAAAAGAGCGGAACAGTCCTCCATGGGACTCGCCAAACGGGCTCGCTTCGAGTCCTCCAGAATAAACCGACGCGTCCACGCGGGAATAATCGCTGGCGTCCCCAACATCGATAATCAACTCGCCGGCGTGCAACTCCGCATCCTTATCGCCGGTGATGTGATGAAGCTCCAGGTTTCCCGCAGGCATACGTACGAACAGCCCGGTCTTCTTTGGTATCTCGATGGTGACCTCAAGGTCATTCTTAGGTCCGCCGCTGACCGTCAAATCCGCAGAATAGTTCGAGCCCTCTAGCTGAACTCGCATGTCGGTGGCATTGTCAGCATTGCGCCCCGTGATGCGGACGGTGATCTTGTTGTCTGCACCTCCGATGATGTGGAAGCTCCCCGAGCGCAGATACATTCGGAGCTTTCCCCCGGAATTGAAATCCGCCGTAAACGGATGATTCTCAATGTCTTTAACGTCGAGTTTGGTCTGGGCGGCTGGCACGGCAGCAGACAAGGCCAGCACGCCTACTAACAAAAATGGAGTACGCATGGACACACCTCCGAAGCTTATGCCCTAAGTAACGAAGGTCCCTGCGGAAATGTTTCCTGCTTGCAAAGATTTGTGAAGATTGCCTGGCTATTGGGATTGACGAAACGTCAGACCATCCAGTTGAGCCACTTCGTAGTGCCGTACGCGCCGGTCGTAGTCCGTCAAAAGCGCTGCCGCTTCGCTAGCCACCACGGCCGTTTCTCGATCTGAGCCTGCAAAGGCCTCGATAGCCTGCAGGGATTGCCAGACGGTGCTGACTAGAATCTCGACCGAGTCTCCCTGTGACCGGACCAGGACGCTAGAGCAGACGTAGCCATTAAATGTTTGTAGGGATGGCACCACACTCTCCCAAAAGTGTTCCAGGTATCTGGTGGATTGAAGATTTGTAGTTCGAGCGGACCACAGACGAGCGATCATTTCCAGAGGCTCCTATTGGTTACCGACCACTACGTTCCACGGCCGAATTTCCCATCGCTTCACAAGGCCGTTGCGGACGTACGGATCTTTGCGGACAAATTCTTGGGCGGGCGTCTCGTCGCCGCCGCGGAAAACCAGTAGCGCCCCATCCGGCGGGTCAGCCAGCGCCCCGGCTAGAACCAGCTCACCTCGAGAATGAGCTTCTCGTGCAAGGCCCAGATGCTCTTCACGGTAGGCACCTCGCTGCGTGATAAAGTCTGGCACCACTTCCCGGTAGAAAAGCGCGTAGTAACCCATGGGCGTCTCCACTTCCATGATAGCCGAGAACGAAATAATTTAAACCACGGCAGGCTAATCTTGGCCACGAAACACAGGACCACCACTTCCGGCGGGGAACCAGGAGAGGAGTGGGAGGTAGCGATCAGCCCCCAGCGATGGATGGGACCAACAGAACGCGGTCACCTTCCTTCAGCGAACATCCCTCGCCGCCAAGAAAGCGAATGTCTTCTTCATTTAGATAGACATTGAGGAACTGGCGGATCTGCCCCTGCTCATCCCGAACATGGCGCGACAGATCCGGAAAGCGCGTGGTCAAGTCATTCAGCGCCTCGGCAATGGTTGTGGCACTACAGTCGATCTTTGGCGTGCCGTCCGTGAACCGGCGGAACGCCGTTGGAATTTCAATGGTAACTGGCATTTCTTGCATATCTCCTTACTTCGCCGCGGCAGCAGCCGGAGCGGTGTTAAATTGGTTGTCGAGGTAGGCCTCGAACGCATCTAGCCGCGGTGCAATGGCTTCACTGACTGGAAATTCCGCCGAGATAGCATCGAGGGTCTTTAGGCCGTTTCCAGTAATGCAAACGACGGTGGTCTCATCGGCTCCGATCCGTCCTTGGCTGATGAGTTTTTGCGTCACGCCAGCCGTCACGCCGCCCGCGGTTTCCGTGAAGATGCCTTCGGTTTCCGCAAGCAGCTTGATGGCTGCGACTATTTCAGGATCAGAGATGTCTTCCGCCCAACCGCCGCTCTCGCGCATTAGCTTGATCGCAAACGGCCCGTCCGCCGGATTGCCAATCGCCAGGGAGCGGGCGATGGTGTTTGGTTTTTGCGGCTCGAAGCGCGCGAGGTTACGCTTCACACCATCGGAAATCGGTGAACAGCCAGTAGCCTGCGCTCCAAAGAATTTCACGGGCTTCGCTTCCACCCACCCCAGCGTCACCAGTTCCTTAAACGCTTTGGCAATTTTCGTGATCAGCGAACCGCCTGCCATCGGCACGACCACGTTGTCCGGCAACCGCCATCCGAGTTGCTCCGCGATTTCATAACCGTGCGTCTTCGAGCCTTCCGAATAGTAGGGACGTAGGTTTACGTTCACCAAGCCCCATTTGAATCGGTCGGCAATCTGCGCGCAGAGACGGTTCACGTGGTCATAGTTCCCGTTGATGCGCACAATGCGCGCACCATAAACGGCAGTGTTAAGGACTTTCGCAGGCTCGAGATCGGCGGGGATAAATACACATGCATCAAATCCCTGCTGTGCCGATTGCGCTGCAACCGCATTCGCCAAATTTCCTGTGGAGGAGCACCCGACAGTTTGAAATCCAAATCGTCGCGCGGCCACCAACGCCGTGCCAACCACGCGGTCCTTGAACGACAGAGAGGGGAAGCACACCGCATCGTTCTTAAAATAAAGCTCGCCAATCCCCCAGTGCGACGCGAGTTTTCGCGAAGCAACCAGCGGCGTCCCGCCAACGGCACTGGCGGGCGTAAAATCTTCGGGCAGCGGCAACAGTTCCGCATAGCGCCACATATTGAAGGTCCGGCCAGCCAGGTTCTCGCGGCGGACTTTCTTCTTTAGAGAATCGTAATCGTAGGAGACTTCCAGAGGAGAGAAGCAATCTTCGCAGAAGGACTTCGGAACATTACCCCAGGTTTTGCCGCACTCACGACAGCGTAGCTCGTATAGATCGGACATCGCTTCACCTTTCATCGCGCAAGGACCGTCTTGGCCACAAGCGTACAAGCCTTTGGCGTCAGCAAATCACGTGGGATTCGATTAGGGCAGCAGGGAGGTAAAAACGAAAAACCCTCCGTGCCAAAGTGCTCGGAGGGTCTCAGAAATTTTTCTGGGATACTCTACAGCTCTTTAGCAGTTTTTTACGTGGAGCAAGTTGCCCTAAATCGCCACGTGTCGCCGCAACCGCAGCTTCCCTATTTATCCTAGATGCGAGAGCATTTGTCAAGCACCCAAAGTGGTGAGGCTTTTCCGGTAACGCGACCACGCAAGAGCTTGTCCTCAGCCGCGACGGCCAATGCGAGCCAAACCTTTTGCAGAAAAAATGCGCCGGCAGGACATTCCTGCCGGCGCCTGGTTGCAAACGTGAGGTGGCTAGACCTCTTTAGCGGCGGTCGTGATCGCCGCCGTCATGGTCTCCATCATGGTGACGATCGAAGTCAAAAAGATCGAACAAGTCGCCGATGGCCGGCATGTTGCGCGGCACGTAGGAATCGTGGTCCTGACGTGGATTGGACAAGTTGTCGCGGCTGCGGTCGCTCAACTTAGTGCCGAGCATCCAGTTCCGTTCGACGAACTTCACGAAAGAGGAGTGCTCGCTATAGACGTGGCTGATATGGCCGCCAGTCGAGAAGGGCGAAACGGCAATCATGGGAATGCGCGGGCCAGTTCCGAAGAAATCGACCGGCTGGATGAAGCCTGAGTCGTAGAAGCCGCCGCCTTCGTCCACCGTGACAAAGATCGCGGTCTCGGCCCACAGCTTCGGGTTGCTTTGCGCAACCTGGATGATGTTCCTGGCGAAGGCCTCGAAGAGCCCCCACTTAGACGAAGCGGGGTGGCCGTCCATAACGCCGTCCGGCTTCACATAGGAGACCGCTGGTAGTGTGCCGCTCTTAAGATCGGTGAAGAGATCGGTGACGTCCCGCATGTGATCCGCAACCATGCCCGGATAGGCCGACTCATACTCGAACGGGTTGCAGATATTGCAATAGAGCCCGTCCAATGGGCCGCCCGTTCCGCTTGCATTGTAGGCGCCGCCATAATACTTCCAGGGAATATTGTTGGCGCTCAGCACATCGCCGATGCTCTGCTGTGTCGTCTGTGGAACGACGAGGCCGGACTGCGGCGTTCCTTTTGGCGTGAAGGCCGGGTTGACGTTGACAGCCTGCCAATACTCGCCAGGTCCGCATTTCGTTTCCACCGCATAAGGCAGTGCATTCAGATAATTGGTGATCGCAGCGATGCCAGGCTGGGTCGTGTCGTTGCAGTTGAACCATTGCGCCCGCTGAGTGTAGAGGTTGAGCGTTCCGGCTTTTGGATCGGGATTATAGATGTTGGCCGCCAAAGGCGTTGCGGGATTGCCCTTACCGTCACTGAAGAATACTTGATCGGCAAAGCCGAGAGGCTGGCTGTCCGGACCGGTGCCGCCAAGCACGGGCTGGTGATAATTGTCGCTCATCGTGTAGCTGTCAGCGAGAGACTTAAAGAGAGGCGCGTCGCCGTTCTGCATGTTGAAAAACTCCATGGTCTGTCCGGAGTCATGCGACGTGCCGCCGGGGGGCGTGGCGTAGGTGGTGTCGATCGCTGACTGGAGATCATGCAGACAACCTGTCGGGTTATCCTTTGATACGTGCTCTGCGTCGATGGCGCAATCCACCTGTTGGACCATTTGGAAGTACTGATGGACGGTGTCGCCGGCGTAGGCGTCGAACGGTAGGCTCGGGCCGGTCAACTGGAAGGGACCCGGTGGAAGGCTGGTGGCGTTGGGTATCCGGGTATCCGGACCCTCGGTGAAGGGTAGACCGGTGCCGCCCGTTCCCATGAGGAATTGGTCCTGGGGGGGCAATCCCGGATCGCCGCCCAGGGTCAGGAGTATGGCAGCTGGCGGACTTTGCACGCCGTTCACGTCGGGCGGTGGCAAAGTCGCGTAGAGCTGCTTATTCGCCATATCCGCGCTGCTGAAGAATTTGCCGCCATTGGGGGCGGACACGATTTGGAATTGATGAGCCTTGGCGAAATTCGGACCCGGCGTGCCATCGGCATTGATGATGCCTTCGGACAAAAGGTTCAACACATGCTCTCTCTTCTCTTGTGGCACATAAGTAGCAAAAAGGTGATCGAAGCTGCGATTCTCACCGACGATGATGATGACGTGCTTAATTGGGCTGGCAGTTTTGATCGAATCGCAGTCATTGTCCCGATCGTGATCGCCATCGGCTCGGATCGGTGCGCTAAAGCCAAAAACCGATATTGCGAACACAAGCAGACAAGCCGTTGCTTTCTCTTTCCATTTTCTCTCGTCACATGGATGCATATTTTCCTCCTAGTTTAAGTCGAGCTTGGACCCGGGCCTATGGAGGATTAACCGGCAAACGTCACACACGCATTAACGTGGAATATCAATTGAGCGAATCTCTCTTGTGACACCCCGAGAAAACGAGGAGACTGCTTGTGCGTTTCGAGCCACATGAATCGGAGTTCGCTGATTGCGTCACGATTGACGGATTCCTTCTCTGCGTCCCACGGTTCAAGCTCGAGCGGCGATGAGGGGACCGGTAGATAGTTGAGGAACGGTGATTTTGCTAAATAAGGTCAGGTCCCACCACACCACTGGAGACCGCGTACGCCCCAGCGTTGCCAAGAGGCAACCTGCATGCCGCAAAATCCCTTGACAACATAATCGAGGGTTCTTGCGTCTAACGTGCTGAGACAATATGACGTAAGCCGCCACGACTCGTGCTCTGGGCCCCGTCCTCTGGGACAGTGACGACACGGGCGCATCGAATTTCCAGGGCAACTGTCCCTTATCTGCGGTGTTATACTTACTGTGGGGATCGCCGGGCGGTCAGTGTAAACGCTTTCGCGATACGGCTGACTTGGGATCGTGGGTTTGTGCGGCCTAGAAAGATAGGAGCAGCGACATGGGTGAGCAAGTCAAAGAGCTTTTCAATTGGGCGCGACGCCGCAAGATCATGGCGTCGTTTTTTGTAGCATTTACGCTCGTCGTCGGAATCATGATCGGCTCGGTAATTTCGGGCCGCGTTTCCGCCATGAAGTCCTTCAGCGGCACCGATGCGGCACGTCTCTCTGTGCCGGATCCCATTCCTTCGGCAAGCTCCTTTTCCGGCATCGTGAATCGCGTCGAGCCTGCGGTGGTCAATATTGCCACCACGCAAGTTCTCGAGAAAAAGTCCAACTCCAAGCTGCGTCGCGCGAAGCCTTCCAACCCCAACGCCAATCCCGACGAAGAGAACGACCCGATGCAGGACTTCTTCGACCGCTTCTTCGACGGCCGTCAAGATGGTCCTCCTCAAGCGGAGCGCAGCCTCGGTTCAGGGGTCATCGTTGACAAGCGCGGCTACATTCTTACCAACAACCACGTCATCGAAAACGCCACAAAAATTCAAGTGCAGCTCAACAACGACACTGCTCGGTATACCGCAAAGGTTGTCGGGGCGGATGACGACACGGATTTGGCTGTAATCAAGATCGAAGTAAACAAGGAACTTCCCATCGCTAAACTGGGCAATTCGGATGGCGTTCAAGTCGGCGATTGGGTCCTAGCTATCGGCAGCCCCTTCGGCTTGCAGGCCACGGTCACGGCAGGAATCATCAGCGCCAAAGACCGCGGCGGCCTCGGCCTCGCCAAGCAGTTTCAGCGCTTCATTCAAACCGACGCGGCCATAAACCCCGGCAACTCGGGCGGTCCGCTGGTTGATTTGGCGGGACAAGTCATCGGCATCAATACCGCCATCATCACCGGTAGCCGCGGCTACGAAGGCGTGGGCTTCGCGCTTCCATCGAATACCGCGATCACCGTTTACAACCAACTTATATCTAATGGCCGCGTGACGCGCGGTTCGATCGGCGTAAGGTTTGAAGAAGATCTCGGCACAAATCCAATCACTCTCAAGTCCCTAGGCGCCCCGAACGGTGTGGTAATTGAAGATATCGAACCTGGGAGCCCTGCGGAGAAGGCTGGGCTCAAGGGCGGCGACGTCATCACCAGCGTGAACGGTCAGACCATAAAGACCGGCAACGACCTAGTGAATCCCATCGCGCAAGCACCCATCGGCACCAAAATGAAGCTCAACTATGTTCGCGATCGCGCTCAGAAAGAGGCGACGGTAACCGTTGAGGACCGTACGCATGTCTTTCCGAACACCGCAGGCCGCCTGGGTGACCAGCCTGGCGAGGCCGCGCCGATTGAATTCGGTCTCCATGTTGACAACCTGACCCACGATCGCGCACAGCGCTTCGGCGTCGAAGGCAAAAAAGGCGTCATCGTGACCGACGTCGATCCCGCCAGCTTTGCGTCGGACGACCTAAACTTCGGCCGCGGCGATGTAATCACCGAGATCAACCATGACGCGATAACCTCTTTGGAGGACTACCGCGCAGCCGTTGCTAAGCTGAAGCCTGGTGTCAACGTGGTTTTCAAAGTTCTGCGCCGCCAGGACGATCGCATTCTTACCGTCTTCCTGTCCGGTGTCGTTCCGGCAGACAACGAGAAGCAATAAGACCGGGGAGACGCTTGCGTTTCCCCTAACACATAAGCGAAAACCAATGCGAGTGCCAAAAGCGACCCACCTGGCCCTGACGCTGCTCGTTGCAGCCGGTATGGGTGTAACTGGCGCTGTTGCGAAGGGGCAGGGCACGCATGCCTCAAAATCACCTTCGCCAAAACCTGGCTCGAAGACGCACCATGCAAAATCCACAAAAAAGACAACCCGTCAGGTGCGAGGGCAGAAAGCCCCCGCTCCTGAGCGGATTTCCGAAATTCAGGCCGCCCTGGCCAAAGACGGTTCCTTCGATGGCAAACCTAGTGGCAAGTGGGACGCCTCGACCGTCGATGCCATGAAGAAGTTTCAAGAGGCTCACGGCCTGAATCCGTCCGGGAAGCTTGATGCAAAGACTCTGCAGAAGCTGGGTCTCGGTTCCCAGACCGCTGGCCTTGCTCCTCCCATGCCTCCTGTTAGCTCCTCCTCGCTAGCCCCGAGCCCCTCGCCAGCCATTCGACGTCAGAAGTAGACTCTCTTTGCTTTTTTGTGAGCCAATCCCGCCTGAGAAGGCTGCGGCCGAGCCGTGCCTATGCATGGGTATCACCGCTGGCGTCGGACGGGGTGACCAAAAGGACGAAAGCCATTGAATAATAAATAGGATAGAAGCCCGACCCGCGAAATGCGGGGCCGGTTTAAGCACACAACAATATGGCACAAAACCGAAGCAAACTCTCCAGAAGGCCTCGGCGAAAGGAGCGCGAGTCAGTCCACCAGGGTGAAGCGAACCGGCTCGCGCGATCAAGGAGAAACATCCGTTACCCGAGAGACTGGCAACCCGCGAATAATATTCCCGAATTAGGCAAGTCCCACAAAAAGAATGGTTTAAATGGCGAGGAGCGGAACATTGCGTTCCGCTCCTCGCAGCTTCATATTCAACGGACTTGGCTGAATACAGGCCAATTTTCGATCTACCAGGCGTATTTAACCATCCGGTTAAATACGACGCTAGCTTTCGATCTGCGCCTGGAGTATCTCTCCCGGCAAGGCAATCATGGTCGACCGAATCGTCGCTGGCTTTGCCGCGCCATTGGCTGGCACTGGTGCTGATTCTGTCCGCATGTGTCTGCCATTCTTGGGTTTAGCGGCGGCGGGATCGGCATTCGGACGTTCGATCCGAATACCGAGTGTCCGTTCCAACTGGAACAACTCGGACCGTTGTTCGCGCGAAAAGAGAGTAGTGGCAACGCCATGTCCGCCGGCTCGGCCGGTACGCCCAACGCGGTGGATGAAGTTCTCCGCCATGTCGGGCAAATCGTAATTGATGACATGGACGATGTCCTGCACGTGGATTCCGCGCGAGGCCAGATCGGTCGCCACCAGGACTCGGAAGCGCCCTTGCTGAAAGCCCGCTAGCGCGGCATTGCGTTGCGATTGCGAGCGGTCTCCATGAATCATTGCCGCGGAAAAGCCGTCGCGGTTCAGGCTCTTGGTAATGCGCTCGGTGCCTCGCTTGGTGCGAGAGAAGACCAAGCAGCGGCCTGTTTCTTTGGCTAGCAAACGCTGGAGCATCTCTTGTTTGCGGTCGACAGAAACCTCAAACGCCTGCATGCGCACATTTTCTGCAGGCTTGAGCGTCGAACCTAACGCCACACGCGCGGGGTTCTTCAAGTAATCCTTTACGAGGTGAGCGACAGAGGCTTCCATCGTAGCGGAGAAGCACATCGTTTGGCGGTCCTTCGGTAGAATCGAGGCGATGCGCTTGATGGCAGGTAGAAAGCCCATGTCCAGCATACGGTCGGCTTCGTCGAGTACCAATATTCGCAACGCATTGAAATTAAAGAGCCTGCGGTCAAGGTAGTCTTCAAGTCGGCCTGGAGTGGCTACAACGAAACGAGCTCCTTTACGGATGGCATTAAGCTGAGCACCTTCCGCCAATCCACCGACCACTAGGGCTGCGGGGACCAGCTGACAGCCTCGCAGTGTGTTAAATACAGCCACGACCTGCATGGCCAGTTCACGCGTTGGCACCAGGGCCAGTGCCGCAATTCCCGGCGTTTTGCTCTTGAGCAGTTGCTCGATCACCGGGATCAGAAACGCCAGCGTCTTGCCGGTTCCGGTTTGCGCGGTTGCGAGCACGTCCTTGCCCTCGAGCGCTTGCGGGATGGCCGCAGCTTGCACGGGGGTCGGCGTCGAAAATCGCGCGTGTGCCAATCTCTCCTTCATATAGGAGGAGATCGGTAGTTCTGTAAAACTTTGCATTCGTATTGCTTTCTTGCTGGCTGGAGTGATAGCGGCGCGCACACTTTTCCGGTGCAAGCGCGGCAATTCGCATTGCCAGTCTTGTTTTAGATTACGCTGAAAACGTACGGAGAAAACTGCAGGCGGGTAATCTCAGATCAACAACTCAACTTGAGGGACCGCACAACACAACCGAGGTATTAAGCGCAAAAACAGTGTATCACGTCCTTGCTCGAAGTGCGAACTTAATCGCTTACATGTTGCTGGCCGGGTTCCAATAAGTAGACTACTCAGGCAGCGCAAAACGCTTTCTCCTATAATTGCGCAATCCATTTGGTGGCAGTTGGGGAGCTGCCCTTAATGAACGCAAACAAGAAGAGAGGCCGATCCACAAGGCCAGCCTCCCAGTCGACAGCGGCTCCGGCAGCTTCGACAACAAAGGCGCCCCCGTTCTCCAAGCTGCCAACAACCAGGCTCACTGCGGTCGCGGCGGCGGCGCTCCTGTGCGTTCTCGCCATCTCCGCGTACGCCAATAGCATCCACAACGGTTTCGTTTGGGACGACCATGAACAGGTTGTGATGAATTCCAGCCTGCGCCCAGGTGCCCCATTCTTGGATTTGGTCGAGCCGAACGATTGGGCCTTTGCCCGCGCAGGAGCTCGCGGACGCGTCAATTATTACCGGCCGCTGCAGATGGTGACGTACCGTCTAACCGCCGATGTTTTTGGTTTTGATGCCAGTGCGTTCCATGCAGTGAACGTCGTATTCCATGTAATTGTCGTCCTTCTTGCGTTTGGTCTGTTCCATGCGTTGACTGGCCGCATGGGACTGGCCTTCGCATCTGCAGCTCTGTTTGCGGTGCATCCGATTCATTCCGAAGCGGTGGATTGGATCGCGGCCCTGCCGGACCTCGGCTGCACTGCTTTTTTTCTGCTCGCGTTTCTGTTTTTTGTTCTCGGGCGCGGTCAGAAATCACAGCAGCCGCCCGTCAAACCCTCGCGACGCATTCACGTTCTTATTCTTGCGGCATCCTTTGCAGCATTCGCTGCCGCGCTGTTATGGAAAGAAGCCGCCATCGTTTTCCCTCTTATCGTCATGGCTTACGTTTTCAGCTTGAGTGAAGACGCTGCTTTCGTCCGCCGCATCGGCGCCGCCCTAAAGCTATCTCTTCCTTACTGGTGCATTTTGGGTCTTTACTTCTTGCTGCGTCTACGTGTACTCGGCTTTATTGTTATCCGCCAGCGAGATTGGATTCTGAGCCGCTTCGAATTTGGCCTCACCGCACTCAATCTGATTTTGCAATATTGTTGGAAATTGCTCGCGCCCGTCGGCCTCAACGCTTATTACCTCTTTGTCCCCGTGCGAACTCTCGAAGATCCCCGCGCCATTGCGGCTATTCTATTTTTGATTCTCGCCGCTGGCGCCATCCTGTACGGATTGCGCCATGCGCCCTTGGCTTCGTTTGCGGCACTCTGGGTGTTCATAGCATTGATTCCCGTTTTGAATGTCTACGCGGTCGGCCGAAACGTGTTTTCCGAGCGCTATCTGTATTTACCTTCCGTCGGTTTCTGTTTGTTGATTGTCCTCATGGCTGCGCCGTTCGGGCGTTTGCTTCCCCAACGTCTTCGGTTGCCCGCCGCGGTCGTGGTATTAGCCGCCATTCTCCTTTTCTGCACGGCGGGGACCGTCGCTCGCAACTCTGTCTGGAACGATGACTCATCCCTGTTCACGCGCACACTGGAAAGTTCGCCAAATGCGCCCTTCGTCCATGGAATGGTTGCTGCACTTGAGCCTAACAACGCGACGGGACAGACTTCGGCCGAATCTCACTACTTGACTGCTATTTCCCTTGCGAAGAGTGAAACGCCACCCGACCGGCAAGAAATGGCAATTGCCGGGGAAGGATTAGCTTCGATTTATGCTGCGCGGAGTGACTTTGATCGGGCGCTGCGAGCGCTCGCCGAGGTTCGCATCGCGGATCCCAAAGATCCCCAAGTGGATGGCGAAGAGGGCCTTATCCTTGCGCAGGCTGGGCGTTGGACCGAGGCAGAAGCGGCGCTTCAAAGAGCTGTCGCCATTAGTCCGAATGACGCAAATGTTCTGAATGCTCTCGGACTGATTGCCTGGCAGCACGAGGGCCATCTGGACGAAGCCGCGTCCGATTTCTCGAAGGCGATCGGGTTTCATACGGAGGCCGACGATTTCAACGCGTCGTTGCACAGCAATCTCGGCGCAGTTTACGGCCAGCAGGGACGGTTTTCCGATGCCATCGCACAATTCCAGATTGCTGTTCGAATCTCACCACGTGACCCCGAATTCCTCACCAATCTTGCGACCGCCTTCCAAGCGGTTGGCCGCAACGACGATGCCAGGCAGGCGCTCCGGGCCGCTCTTGCTGCCGCACCGGATTACGGTCCCGCCCGCGCCGGTCTCGAACAGCTAGGGAAAAATTAGTAGCAAGACAAGACTTGATGCTCACTGACTATCGTTAAGGGAAGCGCGATTTGACGGCACTCGTAAGCGACCGTGGATTCTAGATTCCATGTGTCGGTGTCCCGTGTTGAATCCCGCAGGCACAACGAGACTTTCGGACTAAAAGCTCTGCACTTGGTGTCTAGCGACTAAAGCCCGGTGCTTAGTTGCTCGACTCCAGCCTTGGATATCTTGACGTCGTCCTCGGATTTGCCGCCGCTGAATGCCGCGATCAAGTAACCGTTTTTTCCACGAACGATGACGCCGCCTTTCCATCCGAATTCCCCGGTCATGGGCGGGCGCACTTGACTACCGCTATCTTTGAGCGTGTCCGCCATCTCCACGGCTTTGGCGTAGGCGATGCCGATCAAGTTTGCGCCCTTATCAGTTTGCGAAGGGTCGTCTCTCATTCTGCCTATCACGAGTATTTTGGAGTTCCAGGATTGAATCTTATCGCCTTCGAAGTAAGCCACCACGGCGACGCCACCAACGCCGAGTTCTTCGGCGCGCTTCCGCATCGCCAGCAGAGCCGAGTCCGCCAGACTATCGAAAGGATTGAGCCTGGGTGGGCCATTCAGAAAAGCGGGATCCATTTTCGCAATGTCGACGCGAAAACTGACCGAACCAGCCTTAGGAAAATCAGCTGGCACTTTCTGGGTCACGCGGCCTGTGGCGGACCACTCTGTTCCTCGCTGAAATGTGGCGATAAACCCCACGCAGCTTAAGGCCGCGACATCATGCCCCATCGTGGTGTGAAATATCCGGCCCTTGCCATAATTGAGGATCATCAGCATCGGCTCGTCGTGTCCGGTGCCGTGATTCGCCGGATCAGAGTGAGCGGTTGCCAGCACGGTCATATTCTCGCCCGGTCCACGCAGTGTGGCGTAGAGCTCATCGGCGCCGTGCATCCAGACGTGCGGCAACCCTTTCATAATTGCGTGTTCGGGCGCGCGAGTTTCCACCTGGAAAGGGAGGCGATTCCCGTGCGAGCCGGCCGGTCCGGGGGAATTGTCCGAGACCAACTTGCCATCCTTGAAATACCAAAGGGGACCGGACTTTTCTGAGCGGCCTCTCCAACCTCCGATGCCGATCATTTGATTGAACGCCGGCCAATCGGGGAACGCATTATCTGCCGCATGGACAACTACGAGTCCACCGCCGTTCTTTACGTACGTCTCAAGCTGTTCACGCAACTCGGCAGACCAGTCCGGCGCATCGTAATTCAGGACAATTGCCTGATATTTGCTGAAATCTGGCTTGTAGCTGCTGAAGTCCTCGCCAAAACGAGGAGACGTGGCAACCGTGACGGTGAATATCCCGGCGTTCTCCAGCTCTTTTTTCAAAACGGTGGAGGTTAGTTGCCATGCGTGATAGGGACCACCGCTCTGACCGTCCACAAGGAGCACCCGAATCGGGTTGGCCCCGGAGGACGCAGGTGAAGCGCAGAGCGCTGTGCACCATAAAGTCGCCAAGAGTATGGCAATGACGAATCTTTTCATGCTTCCTCCTCACGGTAAAAGGCTCCTCTGCCGATCGAAACTTGGCGAATACAAAGAAGGAGTCCGGATCAGCAAACTGATAGAGATCCGCAAGAGTGTACCTGCTCGACTTCGTCTCGCCGAGAAATTCTTTTCATCCTGAGTCGGGCGAGCATCTGGAATCGCGCGGTTGCCGGTTCCCCAATATCTCAAATCATTCGAGGATTGGTGCCGCGGGTGGTTTGGCTAACGCGGATTTTTTGTGGGTCTTGGGTGCTGGGCACAGACATGAGAGATGAACTCTTTGTCGCGCTGGTTTTCGTAATGCATCTTCATCTCGTCAATGGATTCGCCAACGAGCGGCCCCAGAGGCTTGAACGCCCATGCGCATTCGGAGCAAGCCCAGCCCTGAAAAATCTGGCTTTCGACCCATACCAGTTTGCGACGCATCGCTTTGATTGCCTCCCTCGAGACTTGTAGCGATCAAGCTTGTTTGAAAAGCGGCCTGGCACTGTTCTTCAACGACACCGCGACGAAAAAAGCAGGTCTTTTCATAGCCCCGGATGAGGTGCTACCCAATCGCCGCCTTTGAATGCACATCAAAAATCGAAATGAAGGTGCAAGGCCAGAACACTAACTATAGAAAGGGGTTGCTGTCTGTGGGGAATCCAACGCTGGCAAGAAATGTTATCGGAGGCCGAGTTCATCCTCGAGACTCTGAATGACGCCGTAGCACTCACAAGCGGATTTTTCTAGTTTTCTGCGGTTTACAATCTTCACTGCGCCTCGCACGTAATCCAGGATTCCGTCTTTTTGCATTACTGACGCCGCCACGCTCACCGTGGATCGATCCGTACCCATCATGGTCGCAATGAAATCATGGGTGATCTGAAGCAGTCCGGCATCGATCCTGTCCTGAGTCATAAGCAGCCATCTTGAGAGACGCTGCTGTATGTCGTGCAGGCGATTGCACGCCGCGGTTTGTGAGACTTGCATTCCCTGAAGCCCAGTGTGCCTGTTTAGGATCACTTGCAATTGCGGGGCGGAGCGCAGAATGCGTTGTAGCGCATTCCCTTTCATTCGAAAGCCATCGCCGGCGATTTGGATTATTTCGCGTACTGGACTTCTGCTTATGCCGACTGCCAATCCTGCCCCGACGTAGCCTTCCTTACCCACGACGCCCACTTCCACGGTTCGGCCGTCTTTGGTCACAACCACTTGAGAAACCATTCCCCGGTTTGGGAAATAAACGAACTCGATATTTTGGGTCGGTTCGTGAAGGCTGAGATGGCTCGGCAGGTCGACATACGTCAAGTCAGCACGCACTAGCTCGTATTCATTGTCGGGCATCGCCAACAACACTTTGTTTAGTACCTGTTTTCCCTCGGCATTGGTGCGTTGGTCTGTCGGTATGGCTCGTAAGTTTTTCCCGCTCATGTCCGTCCTGAATGGTAGCGGAGTTGCTTGCATCCATTGGGTGAAGCTCTATGGGTTTTCGAATTCCATGTTAAGTCGACCAAAAAAGGGTCCATGAGACTGTGCGAAATGGGACATTTCTCAAAATACATGAAGCCGATTTGACGGTAATTGCATCGAACGGTAGAATTCAGATTCCGCGTGGTGGTGCCCCGTGTTTCATCCCGCAGGCACAAGGAGACTTTCAGACCGGAACTTCATGGCAACGAAGGAGAGAGTATGGCTACAGCGGTAGCGCCTCGAGTTTTCAAGAATTTCATCAATGGCGAGTGGGTGGAATCGCGCAGCGGCAAGGCCTACGAGAACCGTAATCCCGCGAATACCGATGAGTTGGTCGGAATGTTCGTCTCCTCGACAACCGAGGATGTTGACGCGGCTGTGGATGCCGCCAAAGAGGCGTATAAGAAGTGGAGATTGGTTCCTGCACCGAAGCGCGCGGAGATTCTCTTCCGCGCGGCCGAGCTTCTGGTGCAACGCAAAGAAGAATATTCCAAGGACATGACACGCGAGATGGGCAAAGTTCTGGCGGAAACGCGCGGGGACGTCCAGGAAGCCATCGACATGACGTATTACATGGCGGGCGAGGGGCGGAGGCTGTTTGGACAAACGACCCCCTCGGAGCTGCCCAACAAGTTTGCTATGAGCGTTCGCCAGTCGATTGGCGTCTGCGGAATGATCACACCGTGGAATTTTCCAATGGCGATTCCGTCATGGAAGATGACGCCTGCGCTTGTCAGCGGCAATACAGTCGTGCTAAAGCCTGCCGAGGACACCCCGCTATCGTCTTATCACCTCGTGCAGGTTCTTACTGAAGCAGGCATTCCTCCGGGCGTTGTAAATATCGTCAGCGGCGATGGACCAGGCGCTGGTGCACCGTTGGCAGCGAGCGAAGATGTGCCGGTGGTTAGCTTCACGGGTTCGACGGCGGTGGGCCGGCTCATTGCGCAGGCCTGCGCGCCAACGTTTAAGCATTGCAGCCTTGAGATGGGCGGCAAGAACATCATCGTCGTAATGGACGATGCGAATCTCGACCTTGCGGTCGATGGCGCTGTTTGGGGCGGTTTCGGAACAACGGGCCAGCGTTGCACGGCTGCGAGCCGCGTCGCCGTACACAAGAGCATCTACCATGAATTCATTTCACGCTTCGTGGACCGGGTCAAAGCGCTGCGCGTTGGCAACGGCCTCGATTCTGACGTGGACATGGGCCCCTGCATTAACGAGCAGCAACTGAAGACTGTGATGGACTACGTGGAAATCGGTAAGAACGAGGGCGCAAAACTCCTCACGGGCGGAAATCGCCTTGACGGCGGGATCTACGCGAAAGGTTGGTTCCACGCTCCCACGGTATTTGGAGATTGCTCGCCACAAATGCGCATTTCCCAGGAAGAAATCTTTGGGCCCGTCGTTTCGATCATTCCCATTGATAGCTTCGAGCAGGGAATTGAAGTCGCCAACGGGGTCCCGTATGGTTTGTCCGCCTCGATTTACACGCGCAACGTAAACCAAGCGTTTGTAGCTACGCGCGATCTTTATACCGGAATCGTCTACGTTAATGCACCCACCATCGGCGCTGAAACGCATCTGCCGTTCGGGGGTACCAAGCAAACCGGCAACGGCCACCGTGAAGCCGCGATCGCGGCCATCGATTTCTTCTCCGAATGGAAAACCATCTACATCGACTATTCCGACAAGCTCCAGCGGGCCCAGATCGACAACAATTAGTGCTTACCTGACTAGCTAGGGGCCTTGTCAGGAACTAGATAGACCAACTGCGTTGACGGTGCTTGACACGCTTTCTACAATATAGGTAGCGCTCTTTAGCGCTTAGCGTAGAGTGCTGCTATGAGGAACCCAGCCTTACAGGAACGGCGCAACCGCCAGATTCTCGCGGATCTCGTGCGTACTTACATTGAGACCGGCGAGCCGGTGTCGTCGCGCGCGATTTCTAAGAGGTACGAAGAGACGTTGAGCACGGCGACGATTCGCAACGTAATGGCTGATCTCGAAGACGGCGGGTTTCTGTACCAGCCGCACACTTCGGCAGGGCGTGTGCCAACTTCTTCGGCCTATCGGTTCTTCGCGCAGGAGATTGCTTCCCAGGCGACCCTGACTATCGGTGATCGCGACTGGATCCAGCGCGAAATGGGAGGCGCAAAAACCGCCTCGGAAATTACCGAGCGCGCCGGGCATGTTCTGGCGGAAGTATCGAATGGACTTGGCATCATCGTTTCGCCGCCGCTCGGCCGAACCGTTCTTGAACACGCCCGCATGTGGCTGCTGCCGGACGGGCGCGTTGTGGTCGTACTGATTTCGCCGGGCGGCAATACGCGCGACAAAATTGTCCGGCCGAACCGACCGTTTGCGCAGTCCGAGCTCGACGCGACCGCTGACTTTCTGAATCGTCACTATTCTGGCTGGACTCTCGAAGCTATTCGGGGCGACCTGCTATTGAAGCTCGCCACGGACCGCGAACAGTATGAGGGAATTATCGGCAACGCCCTCACATTGTGGGACCCAGCGATGCTCGGAGAGAATCAAAGTAGTCAGGTTCACGTGGAAGGTACAGCCCAGATCGTGGGGACGCCCGAGTTCACGAACCAGGCGCAACTTCGTGAACTTTTGGCTGCGATTGAAGAAAAGCATCGGCTAGTCACTGTGCTGAACGCGTGCATCGAGACGCCCGAGCCCGTGCATGTACAAATCGGCGTGAAGGAAATATCGGAAGCCGGCGATAACCTTGCGATTATCAGTGCGCCGTATACGCGCAACGATCTTGTGCAAGGTTCGCTCGGCGTCCTCGGCCCGACGCGCATGCATTACGAGCGCGCCATGACCGCTGTCGCGTACGTCGCGCAGCTATTCAGCGAAGCGTTGAGCAAAATTTGAAACACTTTTTCCAGAAGAGAGGCAGCAAAGTGCCCGACAAGGACTCACCTTTCAACACAGAAAACAGTGCTCAAGATGCTGCCGCGGACCAATCCGACGCGGCCAAGCTCGCTGCGGATTCCGCCACAGCGGAGGCGGAAGTGGCGAAACTTGCCTGCGACCTGAACGAACTGCGACAAACGCTCATGCGCCGCCAGGCCGATTTCGATAACTACCGTAAGCGCATCGAACGAGAGCGCGCGGATGATTCCAAGCGTTATACCGCCCGCGTCATCGAAGGCTTGATTCCCATCATTGACGGCTTCGAGCAAGCTCTCGCCGCCCATCGCGAAGCCGAGTACGAAAATTATCGCAAAGGATTCGAGCTTATTTACAAGCAGCTCGTGGACAACATCACCCGCCTTGGCGTCGAGCGCATCGATCCACTAGGTAAACCCTTCGACCCGCATTTGCATCAGGCGATGGACCGCACCGAGACCGTCCAGCATGAGGACGGCACGATTCTGCAAGTCTTTCAACCGGGCTACATTTTTCATGGACGCGTTCTGCGCCCTGCCATGGTGCGCGTAGCCGTTCACCCAGGCGGCGCATCGAAAGAAGCTGCGAACTAATTCGAACGAAAGGGATGGCATGCCAAAGGGGAACCAAAAAGATTTTTATGAGGTGCTCGGCGTTGCTCGGACCGCTTCCGTCGAGGAAATCAAGGCCTCTTATCGCAAAGCTGCGCTTCAGTGGCACCCGGACCGGAATCCGGCGAATAAAGAAGAAGCCGAGATAAAATTCCGAGAGTGCACGGAAGCCTACAGTGTTTTGAGTGACCAGCAGAAGCGCGAAGTTTACGACACCTATGGCCACGCGGGGCTTTCCGGTTCCGCGGGCGGAGTCGATTTCAATAGCACAGTCTTTCGCGATTTTCACGACATTCTCGGTGACTTTTTCGGCTTCGAGGATCTTTTCGGTGGCGGAGGAGGGCGCAGCCGCCGTCGTCAGCAGCGCGGCGCAGATCTCCGCTACGACATGACGCTCACTTTTGAAGAAGCTTCCGCTGGCGTGACCACAAAAATTAAGCTGCCGCGACAGGAATATTGCGAAGCCTGCAACGGCACCGGCGCAAAGAAAGGCACCGGTATTGTCGCTTGCCAAACCTGCGCTGGGCGTGGCCAACTCGCCTACCAGCAGGGTTTTTTCACTATTACGCGCACGTGCCCTGCATGCCAGGGCGCCGGACAAATTGTCCGGGAGCGCTGCCTGGAGTGCCGCGGTCAAGGTCGCATCGAGCGCGAGAAAACGATCGAGCTGCGCATTCCGCCCGGCGTGGATTCGGGCACACGCCTGCGCGTTACGGGCGAAGGTGAGCCCGCCCCCAATGGCGGCGCGCCTGGCGATCTCTACGTCGTCCTCGACGTCAAAGAGCATGCGTTTTTTGAGCGGCGCGGCGCAGACCTCTACTGCACGATCCCGCTGAGCATTACGCAAGCGGCTCTCGGCACGGAGCTGCAAGTTCCCGGACTGAATGGCGAGGAGAAGCTAAAAATCCCCGAAGCTACGCAAAGTGGCGCGGTCTTCCGCATCAAGGGCAAAGGCCTCGCGGACCCGCGCGGCGGCGGCAAGGGCGATCTCTACTATCATGTCCGCGTTCTTACGCCCGCAAAGCTCACGCGCGAACAGAGGAAACTTCTCGAGCAACTCGGCGCATCTCTAAAAGTGGAGAACAAGCCTGCCGACCGTAATTCCACGATCTTCGACAAAGTGAAAGACATCTTCGGTTAGCGAGCTGTTCCTGCGATAGAATCCACGGGTGCGAAGACGATTTTTCGTTCAGCAATTCACCGGGACCACGGCGGTCATGGAAGGCGACGCCGCGCACCACTTAGGTCACGTCCTGCGCGCACAAGGCGGCCAGCTCTACGAGCTCAGCGACGGCTCCATGGCATGGCTCGCCCGAATCGAATCCGTCGCGCGCAACCGCGTCGAATTTGCTCTCCTCGAGCAACTACCTGCGCCCAAACCGGTCGCTGACATAACGCTTCTTCTTTCCATCGTGAAATTTGACGCGTTCGAATGGGCCATCGAGAAAGCCACCGAGCTCGGCGTCGCCAGAATCATGCCGATGGCTGCAGCTCGTTCTGAAAAAGGGCTGCTTGCCGCTGCCGCAAAGCGTTCTCAACGCTGGAAAAAAATCCTTTTGGAAGCTTCCCAACAGTCTCGCCGTCTTCGCATCCCGCAACTAGATGGTCTGGCTAAACCCACCCAAGCCTTCGCCGCGCAAACCGCCACCTTTTGCCTCATGCTTTCCGAACGCAGCGACGCCCCATCGATTCGGACTTCTCTCGACTCTGTAGTCCACGCGAAGACTGCCGCAGCCGCCCTGGCCATCGGTCCTGAAGGCGGCTGGACCGACAACGAACTAATTGCCGCCCGCGCCGGCGGCTTCCAAGAGGCTTCTCTGGGGCAACTCATTCTCCGGACTGAAACAGCCGTCATCGCAGCTCTGGCGACGCTGAACTACGCCCTCTCACCCGAGTAGGCCAGCACGCAACACTCGGTCTCTTGGGACCCGGATGCAACGCCGCAAACCACCGGCGAATCTTACTTAACGGCCGGGCGCAAATCGGCAATCCGTCAATGCGCCGCACAAATCCAATCTAGCGCGGCCAGCAATCCCCGTGCTATAAATAGAAGGCACCACAAAATGCAAAGCGTGGACCAGAACCAACCTCTTGCCCCATCGGTTCCGGAAACTCCAGCACCGGCGCCTTTGGCAGCCCATTCCCTGCGAAACGAAATCCGTGTTTGGACTCGCGATCTTCTCATTGCCATTGGTCTGGCCCTCGTCATTATCGTCTTCCTGTATCAGCCGGTAAAAGTTGAAGGTACCAGCATGGCGCCCCTGCTCTCGGATCAGGAACGCATCTTCATCAACAAATTTGTTTATCGGTTCGAGCCCATTCAGCGCCGCGATGTTGTGGTCTTCTGGTATCCTCTGGACCACTCGAAGTCTTTTATTAAACGGGTCATTGGTTTGCCCGGCGAAAATGTCGAGATTCGCCAGGGCATCGTTTATGTCAACGGGCGCGCCATCGACGAGCCGTACGTGCCTCCGCAGTACGAAGACACGAGCGATTACGGTCCCGTCCGCGTTCCCAAGGATAGTTACTTCGTTATGGGCGACCACCGCATCAGTTCTAATGACTCGCGCGTTTTTGGCTCTGTAGCCAGCCAACTTATTTACGGCCGGGCGGTTTTTGCGTACTGGCCGGTCGACCATTTCGGTTCTCTTTCCACGACGGAAGCCAGTTCCACTAACTCAAAGTGACTGGCATACTTTATGACCACACTCGGAGGACAACCTGACCGAAGTTCAGCATCGACCCGCCACTCTCGCTCTGGAAGACGGGCGCATATTTAACGGCCGTGCCGCAGGCGCCATCACGCGCCGCGGCGGCGAAGTAGTTTTCAATACCAGCCTAACCGGTTATCAGGAAGTCTTCACGGACCCAAGCTACGCGGGGCAAATCGTCTGCCTGACCTATCCTCATATCGGCAACGTCGGCGCCAATCTCGACGACGAAGAATCTTCGCGGCCTTACATCGAATCGCTCATCGTGCGGGAGTTTTCGCAAATCTCCTCGAACTGGCGCTCAGCGGAAACGGCGCAGCTGTATTTGAATCGACACAAAATTCCCGCCATCTGGGACATCGACACGCGCGCGCTCGTTCGCCACATTCGCAACGTCGGGGCGCTCCGTGGCGTCGTGGCTACCGACGGTACGCCCGCCGAACAATTGATCTTCGAAGCCAAGCAATTGCCCGCGATGGCCGGACAGGAACTCGCCAGCCGCGTGACTTGCAAAAAGGCTTACGGCTGGGAAAAAAGCTCTATCGAGCTCACCATTCCTCCCTGGTCTGAATCCATGGGCGAGTCTGGCCGAGTTTCTGATACACGAAAATTTCGGGTTGCGGCCTACGACTTCGGTATCAAACAAAATATTCTGCGGCTTCTTGTTGATCACCACTGCGACGTCTGGGTAGTTCCTTCGCAGACGTCTGCCCAAGACGTTCTCGACCTTAAGCCGGACGGAGTTTTTCTTTCGAATGGTCCCGGTGACCCGGAGCCTGTCGGCTACGCCGTCGAGAATATTCAGAAGCTCCTCGGCCGCGTTCCGATCTTCGGTATCTGCCTCGGCCATCAACTCTGCGGCCTCGCGCTAGGGGGCAAAACCTTTAAGCTGAAGTTTGGGCATCATGGATCCAATCATCCTGTTCAGAACTTGCTCAACCAAAAGGTCGAAATCACCGCTCAAAATCACGGGTTCTGCGTCGACCCAGAATCACTGCCTTCGAGCGACGTGGAAATCACGCACGTGAATCTCAACGACCACACCAACGAAGGAATGCGCCACAAAAGCCTGCCACTCTTCAGCGTGCAATATCACCCTGAAGCCTCGCCGGGCCCGCACGACTCTCACTACCTCTTCACTCAGTTCACCGACATGATGAAGGAGCACGCATCGTGAAGTGGCCGTTGCTTGCTGCATCCCTGGTGCTCGGATTGGCGCTTCCGGCGATTTCATCGGAAATCGCGGAACCAGTGTCCGTCAACAGACTGTGCGGCAAACTTGTTTCCATCGAAGAGACGCCGGACAAGGGAACGGCGAGCTCCTCCAGGCAAGAGGGTAAGTCTGTACCTCACGCGCGCGTCCGGCTTTTTTCACCAACAGCGAGCGGCGATTGCTGCACACTAATGACGCCTGTGGCGGAAGCCTTTACGGGACACGATGGAGTTTTTCAATTCAAGAAGATTACGCCTGGCGATTATCTGCTTGTCGCGGCCATCGGCGGCAGCGAATACAAATTGCTGGTGCGGTATGAACCGGTCAAGAAGGCTGAGAAGGATTGCTCGGAGCTCCAGTACACCCTCGAAAAGGGAAAGTTTCTGCTGCGAAGATCTATGACGGTAACTGTCGGCTAAGAAGGACTCGCGTCGCTTAGTTTTACTTTGGGGCAAACGACGATACTCTAACGACCAATGCCAAAACGCGCTGACATCAAGAAAATTCTGATCATTGGCTCTGGCCCCATCGTCATCGGGCAAGCCTGCGAATTTGATTATTCGGGCGCTCAGGCCTGCAAAGCGCTGCGGGCGGAGGGCTACGAAGTCGTCCTGGTTAATTCGAATCCGGCGACGATCATGACCGATCCGGAGCTGGCTCATCGAACTTACATCGAGCCGCTCACCAAGGAATACCTGGAAGAAATTCTTGCCCGGGAAAAACCCGACGCGCTCTTGCCTACTGTAGGCGGCCAGACGGCGCTCAATCTTGCCGTTGAACTTGCGGAGAGCGGCATTCTAGAAAAGCACAAAGTCGAAATGATTGGCGCGTCGCTGCGTGCCATTAAAGTCGCCGAAGACCGCCTGTGGTTCAAGGATGCATGCCGCAAAATCGGGCTCGAAGTCCCGGCATCGGCGCTCGTCAACAACGCGCAAGATGCGTTGAGATTGTGTGATCAGCTTGGGTTTCCGCTCGTCATTCGGCCGTCTTTCACACTGGGTGGCACGGGCGGCTCCATCGCCTACAACAAGGAAGAATTCGGCGAGGCCATTGCTCATGCTTTGGATATGAGCCCCGTTCACGAAGCACTCGTTGAAGAATCTGTTCTCGGCTGGAAAGAATATGAACTCGAAGTGATGCGCGATCACCGCGACAACTTCGTGGTGATATGCACTATCGAGAACTTTGACCCTATGGGCGTGCACACTGGCGATTCCATCACCGTCGCCCCCGCGCAGACTTTGACGGATAAGGAATATCAGCGCATGCGGGACGCGGCGGCGGCTATCGTCCGCGAAGTGGGTGTCGAAACCGGCGGTTCGAACGTTCAGTTCGCTATCAATCCGGAAAACGGCCGCATGACCGTCATCGAAATGAATCCTCGCGTTTCGCGCAGTTCGGCTCTGGCCAGCAAGGCCACCGGCTTCCCAATCGCAAAAATTGCGGCGCGCCTTGCCGTCGGCATGACGCTCGACGAAATTCCTAACGACATCACTAAGAAAACGCCTGCTTGTTTCGAACCGACTATCGACTACGTGGTCGTAAAAATTCCCAAATGGCAATTCGAAAAGTTTCCCGGCGCGGACAGCACGCTCGGAACACAGATGAAGTCGGTGGGCGAAGTCATGGCCATCGGCCGCACGTTCAAAGAAGCATTGCAGAAGGGAATTCGTTCCCTTGAGCCGCACACGCCGTGGCGCGCGCCTGCGGAAACGCCGGACTCTCTGCTGCGCGAGAAGCTGGCTACTCCCCGCCCGGACCGCATTCATTGGCTGCTTACCGCAGTAGACAAGGGTTTGCCCGCCGAAGAGATTTGCGAACTTACCAAAATCGATCCCTGGTTTATTCACCAGATCGAAGAAATAGTGGCGATGAACCGGCGCGCCGCTACCGTCACGGTGGAGACTGCTTCGAAAGAACTGTTGCGCGAGGTCAAGCGCCATGGGACGAGCGATGAACAGCTCGCGCAAATCTGGAAGAGTACTCCGGCATCTGTCCGCCTCCAGCGCGCTCGCTACGGCGTTGCTCCAGTATTCAAGCGTGTGGATACTTGCGCCGCGGAATTCGAATCCTTCACGCCCTATCTTTATTCCACGTATGAGGACGAGGACGAGTCTGACGCACAGCAACGTCCCAAGATCATGATTCTCGGCAGCGGGCCGAACCGCATTGGGCAGGGAATTGAGTTCGATTACTGCTGCTGCCACGCGGCCTACGCTCTTCGCGAAGATGGATTCGAAACCATCATGGTGAATTGCAATCCAGAGACGGTTTCGACCGACTACGATACTTCCGACCGCCTCTACTTCGAACCACTCACCTTGGAAGACGTTCTCGCAATTGTCGAACGCGAAAAACCGCAAGGTGTCATCGTCCAGTTTGGCGGCCAGACGCCTTTAAATCTTGCACAGGAACTGAAGCGCAACGGTGTGCCAATCATCGGGACCGCTCCCGAATCGATTGATTTGGCGGAAGACCGGCGTCGCTTCGGAGGATTGCTCGACAAATTAAAAATACCGCAGCCGCGCAACGGCACTGCGCTCGTCCCGGAAGAAGCCGCGCGCGTCGCCGCCGAAATTGGTATGCCTGTGCTCGTGCGACCGAGTTATGTTCTCGGCGGACGCGCCATGGTCATCGCGTACGATGTGAACACAGTGCAGGAGTATGTCGCGCAAGCTGCGATGATGGGGCCAGCGCGGCCCGTCCTGATCGATCAATTCTTGGAGGAAGCCACCGAAGTCGATGTCGACGCTCTCGCCGACGGTACCGATGTAGTCATCGGCGGCATCATGGAGCACATCGAGGAAGCCGGAGTGCACTCGGGCGATTCCTCCTGCGTATTGCCGCCTGTCAGTTTGTCGCCCGCAATTCTCGAGCACATCCGCGAATACACCAAACGCCTTGCGCTGGCGCTGAAAGTTATCGGCCTCATGAACGTGCAATATGCCATTCAGCGGGACACCGTTTATGTTCTCGAAGTGAATCCGCGCGCTTCGCGGACTGTTCCGTATGTTAGCAAGGCGACCGGAGTGCCGCTCGCAAAAGTCGCTGCGCGTTTGATGGGCGGAAAAAAACTGGCGGATATGAATCTGCCGCTCGTACACCATAACGGAATCGCTGAAGTCGCGGTCCACGAATTCTACTCCGTGAAATCGCCCGTTTTTCCTTTCAATAAATTCCGCGGCGTGGACACGATTCTGGGGCCGGAGATGCGTTCTACAGGCGAAGTCATGGGTATTTCCACGTCATACGGCCTTGCTTTCGCTAAAGCGCAACTCGCTGCCGGTCAGCGACTGCCGCGCAAGGGCACCGTTTTCCTTAGCGTGAATGATCGCGACAAAAAGCATCTCGCTTCCCTCGGAAAAGAGCTGCACGAACTTGGTTTTCGTTTGCTCGCCACGCGTGGCACAGCCGCGGCGCTCGAAGCGGCGGGCATCCCGGCGGAATCCGTCTTCAAAGTAAACGAAGGCCGGCCAAACATCGTAGACCTCGTCAAAACAGGGAAAATCGACTTGGTGATTAACACTCCGCTGGGCCGCGAATCTTTCTACGACGAAAAATCCATTCGCCGCGCGGCGATTCGCTATAACATTCCATGCATCACAACACTTGCGGCGGCCCATGCCGCAGCGCGCGGAATTCGTGCGCTGCTCGACCAGGGTACCGAAGTTGCCGCGCTGCAAGATTTGCATCGCGGCCGTGTGGCTGCCTCCGGCAGCATCGGCACAGGAGACTAAATCATGGACTTATCCGGTGTTTTTCCCGCGCTTACCACGCCATTTTCCGCTGACGGCTCCGTTTCCGTCGCGGACATCAGGCACAACATCACCAAGTACAACGCGACAGGCCTGGCGGGCTACGTAGCGATTGGGTCGACGGGCGAATCCGTGCTGCTCTCCCGCAAGGAGGTCGACACCGTGCTCGTCGCGGTGAAGGAATCGGCCGCGCCGGGAATGGGGCTCATCGCAGGGACTGGCGCGGAGTCCACGGCTGAAACCATCGAACGCACGAAGCGCGCCGCCGAGCTTGGGTACCATGTCGCACTGGTGAAGACCCCGTATTACTACAAGCCGATGTACAAACCGGAAGTCTTCATCGCACACTATCGCCGCGTCGCCGATGCTTCACCAATCCCTGTGATGCTTTATTCTGTTCCGCAATTCACCGGTGTCGCGCTGGAAGCTCCGGAAGTCGGCGTTCTCGCGCAGCATCCAAACATCATTGGCATCAAGGAAAGCTCTGGAAATGTGCAGCGTGCAGCGGAGATGCTTGCGGCCGTTCCATCCTCGTTTCAACTGTTAGTCGGTTCGGCGAGCATGATGTTTCCGTCGATGGTGCTTGGCGCGATCGGGTCCATCCTTGCTTTGGGCAGTGCCTTGCCAGAACTGTGTGTTGCCGCTTTTGAAGCGGTCCGAAAAGGCGATCTGGAAACGGCGCGCGCGCTGCAAGCTGCGATTCTGCCCGCGTCGAAGCTGATCGTTTCGCAGTGCGGGATTCCCGGGGTCAAATACGCCATGGACCTCAGGGGCTATCGGGGCGGCATGCCGCGCCAGCCCTTACTGCCATTGCACGAAGAGCAGAGGAATGCCATTCGGGAAGTTATGTCCAAATTGGAAGCCCATGCACCTACACGCCTTTCTGGCGCGGTCTCCGTCTAAACGAGGGGCCTATTCAGCGCCGTAGCAGCTCGTGTGAACTCCCGTAGCGAAACGGACGCGTTCAGATTTGGTGTTACGAAAGGCTGCCGGTATCATCTAACTCCCGATGGAATGTAGAAGCCTGCCGTTTCGCCAGCTCCCGCATCAGTCGAAGCTCTTTCTTCAATTCCTCGATAATTTTCCCGCCGTTAAGGAGTTCTACGGGCACCCTCCGACGATTGCGGCGATAAAGAAGGCAGCGCGGTCGCTTGACTATCCGCGGGGGCGGAGAGCCGAAGTGGCGGGAATCCTCCGCGAGCAAAATGCCGCCTTCGGCGCAGGTGACGCGACACGAACAAATCTCGACAGGCTTGCGAAGGGCGCGGTTGCCGTTGTGAGTGGGCAGCAGGTGGGATTGTTTGGTGGGCCGGCGTATGCCGTATACAAAGCGGTGTCGGCTGTTCAGATCGCACAGGAATTGACGCGGGCGGGCATCGAGGCCGTTCCGGTCTTCTGGATGGCAACGGAAGATCACGATCTCGACGAGGTTCGGGTCTCCACTTGGTTTCGGGAAGGCAAGCTGACGCGATTCGAGCTTCCCGGGAATGGCGATGCGGGCAAGCCGGTAGGGCGAATTGCGCTGGGTACACAGGTTCAGGAGATGGTGCACGAAGCGGCAAGAATTTTGACCGCAGCGGGAGGAGAATTTGTCGCAGGGATTTTTCGCGAGAGTTATGGCGCGCAGGAAACATACGGGAGCTCGTTCGGAAAGCTGTTTGCCCGATTGTTTGCGGAGCAGGGGTTAATCCTGCTTGATCCGCTGGACGCGCGGTTGCATCGCATCGCAGGAGAGGTGCTGCGAAGAGCCGTGGAAGACCGCGATGAGCTGAATGAAGCGCTGCTGGCCCGCGGCAAAGAATTGGACAAGGCGGGGTTTGCAGCGCAAGTGAAAGTGACGGCGCGAAGCACCTTGCTTTTCAGCATGAAAAAAGGCACGCGGGAGCCCATCGCCTTCGTCGGCGGCAAATTCACAGGCGGCGAGCACAGTTGGACAAAAGAAGAATTAGTGCGGGCGGTGGAGGCGGAGCCTGAGAATTTCAGTCCTAACGCGCTCCTCCGTTCGTTAGTCCAGGATTCTCTCTTACCGACGGCGGCGTACATCGCGGGGCCGGCGGAGATTGCGTACTTCGCGCAGTCGGAAGTGATCTATAGGAAGTTGCTCGGGCGCATGCCTGTGATTCTGCCGCGTGCGGCGTTTACGATCCTGGACGCAAAAGCAGAGAAACTTCTGCGGCGCTATGGATTGAAAATCGAAGACGTGTGGCGCGGTTCGCAAGAACTGCGGCGCAAAATGGAGACTTCGAGCGTACCGGCAATGCTTGGGAAGAATTTCGACAAGACGGTGAAGGACAGCGCGCGAATGCTTGCGCAGCTAAAAAAACAGATTGTGCGGCTCGATCCGACGTTGGGCGGGGCGGTAGACACTGCGCAGAAAAAGATCGCGTTTCAGCTCGACAAATTAAAGCGCAAGGCTGGCAGAGCGCAGGCTTTTAAAAGCGGCTTGATCGCCGCGCATCAAGAGTTTCTCGAGTCGCTGCTCTATCCGCATAAAGTCTTGCAGTCACGCGAGTTGTGCTTTCTTCCGTTCCTGGCCAGCTGGGGTGTGGGCGGGTTAAAGGAACTTCAGTCACTGGCTGGAAGCCCCAAGCAGAATGTGCACAAGATTTTGCGGATTCCTTGAAATTATTGAAAGTGGATAGGTCCTATGGGGTGGGAGCTATTGAGATGGTTTGGTTCCGCTATAGAAACCGGTGGAACTGCCAAAGGGCTGATACCTGAAACCAACGCAAGAGGCACGATGATTGGTTTACAGCAGCTCATGTCCGGGGAACCTTGCCGCCAGACTTTTGCCCTCGAAAGAGATACAAAACTCACTTACCGTACAAAGACGTCACAGCGTTGATCAGTCTTTTCTGGTCTTTCATCGAGCGCAGCGTCTCTGCGGTTTCCTCGGCCATTTTACCTGCAAGTTCTCTGACACTCTCAGCGATAGCAGGATTGGACAACTTGGCTTTGGCGCAAAGCAAATCAATTCCGGCATCGAAGCCGTGAATATAAGCCATCTTATCGTCCGAATCGTAACTCTGGACCATTCTTGTCACAGCCCATTTCTGATTCAATAGATATTCAAACTTGAGAAGCTCTTCCTTGCTGAACATGGCTTCTACCTCAGCCACGCTGGGAGTGTACGGCGCAAGCATGCAAAAGCAAATGGAACTATCCAGTTTTGGACACACTTTCGACGTTTGTCCGGGTGGTTGAATTTGAATGCCTTTAGCCCTCCGGAGAGAGACAAAATTAAAATCTTCTCATCTCGTTGAGGGCGTCCGGCTCGCTGTGGCATTACATGGGCCGAGCGGAGTTCCGGGTCCTGAAGGAAAGTAGCGTCTAGCACAAGATGGGCGGGGAGTTAGCAGGCGGTTTCTATGACTAAGAGGTTCTTTGGCGTCCTATTCCAGATAAGAGGCGAAGCTCTCCGAGGATTAAGAGAGGGACGTTTACCGGTTCATCGTTGCGGACCAGATGGGCCGACCGATCGGAACCTGTGGAGTATCCTTCGATGTGGAGGATGACGTCCGTTTCATTCTCGCGGCGGCCGCCGTTCTTTATGGTGACCAAAAGCTTCCTGGAATCGTAGTGCACGGTCATGTGCTTTGATGTGGCGGCGCACCAGAGCCGGAGATCCCCAAGAGAAGTTTCCTTGCAGGTGAGGGTCTGCTCCTGCGTTACAGAATTCCACTCGTTGCACTGGGAGAAGATTGAGTCGCGAAAGCTTTTCCAAACATGCAGTGAGCGGGCGACGGCCGTTTCTTGATTGAGCTTTTCTTCGAGTTTCTGCGCTTCTTCCGTAAGTTTCGCGGCCAGAAACTCCTGCGCGGCCTGCTTTGTGCTCTCGTCCCTCATTGGCCATCTCCCGGAGAATTATCTTACACAAGGTCAAACAGCAAGTCGTTAGTGTTTTTGGAGTGTGTTGACGCGAATTAGGAATGGCGTTGGAGGGCCGGAGCAGGCACGGCATGCCTTGCCCCTACGACGTCTGGCGATTTTCTTTTGGGAGAGCGTCGGCCAGAACTAAAATAGTGCCGCCAAACATCAGAGTATCGGCGAAGTAGTTCAGGCCATTGCCGATGTCAGAGGGAATGGAGATCAGGATGGGGAGGTAGATAGCTAGCACTATAAGCAGAATTGTGAGGCCAATAAACGTGGCCGCGAGGCGCGATTTTTTGTTGATGAAGAGGCATGCGCCGGCGACGAAGAGGACTGCGCCGGCCAGATAGGCCCAGAACAAGCGGAGCGGGATCCACGTTGGCGTGATTTTTGCGAGGGGGACGCCGGGGGCGAACTCAGGATGGAGAAAATGTTCGACGCCGAAGAAGATGACTGTGACGGCGATAGAGTAACGGGCAAGGGTTACGAGGAGCGACGTTGTGTTTATGGATTGCAGCTTTCGCTGAGCGCCCGCGAACGCGAAGGCGCCGCCGCTGAACGAGAGATCTCTTAGAGCGACCGCCCAGGAAATTCTGTCGTGGGGATTGGCGGCCACCCGTGGAATGTGTAACAGCACAACAAAGAGAAGGATCATGGTGCCCAGGAGCGTTGCCGCCAACTGCGAGTATTTCTTGACCACGATGCTTAACGCCGCGGCGACCAGGGCCACGCCGACGAAATAGACCCAAAAAACATGCGCGGGAATCCAGGAGGGGATCCCACTGGCCATCAACCTGCCAAGCGTGAAGTGTTCCCCTGCGAAGACCGCCAGGGGAATGGCGTAGAAGAGGCGGCCAAAGGGCATAAGCTTATCGAGGCCGCGAGCCTGTAGGACTTCGTTTTTCAGGATTACAGGAAGGCCGATGGCGAGAATCGCTAATCCAGCGAAGTACGGCCAGAAGACGGGTGCAGGCATTGAAAACACTTCTAGCGTAAGCGTAAGCGCAGGCGCTGGCATACGGGCGAGTATCGCGCAGAAAGTGGTATCTCACAATGACCACTTGAAGCGAGACTCCTATAGCCAGTATGACCAGCGACTGACGACGAGTGCCTTGTTTCAACAGTGATGGGGGGCAGTCGTAAGGCCAGCAAGAAACCTTACGTGTAGTCCGTGTTTTTTTTTGCACTGGGATTGTGGACCGCAGACTGCGCGCGAGGGCCGGCCAAGACACTTAGCATTAGAAGACTCAAAGAATTAGAGAGGTGCTGCGTCGGTGCAGCGCCCATTCGCCGCAATGAC